>JAEEGI010000663.1_pt1 | contig 96894 bp, 85 predicted proteins | sample 8958751 | NCBI WGS metagenome assembly JAEEGI01 (sample SAMN16246545, study PRJNA631951) | gut metagenome | biome: gut microbiome; feature: rumen; material: KS-attached | host: Bos | place: Iran: Karaj | collected 2018-10 | reverse complement strand
GGGGAGGGGGACCGCCTCAAGGCGGTGGAGGGGTGCCTCCCCTGCTTGCAGGGGAGGGGGACCGCCGCAAGGCGGTGGAGGGGTACTCCCCCGTTCGAAGCCGCTCCAAGTATCGCACCACCCCTCCGCCCCAGTGTGCGCACTGGGGCACCTCCCCTGCTTGCAGGGGAGGTTTCAAAGCCGCTCCGAGGATCGCACCACCGCCTCGTCGATCGCCTCACAGACACCGCGCAAATTCTTCCAAATCTGGTCGTTCGGGATACGAAGCACCGTCATTCCGAGGCTTTCCAGATACGCCGTGCGGGCTCGGTCATAGGCCAGCCCTGCCTTTTCGTAGTGTTGGGAGCCGTCAAGCTCCACAACCAGCTTCGCCTTTGCACAGTAAAAATCCACAATATAATGACCCATCACCCGCTGGCGATAGAATTTCACAGGATAAGTCCGGAGGTATTGATACCAAAGCTGCCGCTCCTCGGCAGTCATATTCTTCCGAAGCTGCCGCGCGTTTCCAGTCAGCTCAGGGTTATATTTGGTAGGCATTTATTCCCTCCTCGCACTCTTCCATTTTTCAACCCGGCAAAACCTCCCCTGCTTGCAGGGGAGGGGGACCGCCTCAAGGCGGTGGAGGGGTGCCTCCCGTTCGCAGCCGCTCTGAGCATCGCACCACCCCTCCGCCCCAGTGTGCCCACTGGGGCACCTCCCCTGCTTGCAGGGGAGGTTTACGGAAAATAAAGCTCCGTCGCCAGATTTCCGTGGGTATACAGGCAAACCGCCTTCTTCAAAAACGTCTCGTCTACGCCGAAGCGGTCGGCCAGCTCCCAGGGCTCGGTGCAGCCCTGGGATACGGCTTCGTTCAAGGCCGCCTCGGGGATCAGGGCGCGGACGGCGAATTTGTCCGCCCGGTTTTCGTGGAGCTTGCGAATGTCGCAGGGGCTGAATCGGTTGTAGAAGCTGCCGGTGACGCAGTGGCCCAGCTCGTGGGCCAGCCGCACCCGCAGCTCGTTCCGGGTGCGCCGGTGGGGAAGATCCAGGCCGATGGAGCAGCTGCCTTTTTCGTCCATAACGCTGACGGAGCCCACCTTTGACAGGGGAAAATGATAAACCGGGATATCCTGTTGTTCTGCGATTCGATACAGTTCAGACAATTCGGTCATTTCATTTCCTCCCTTCCTCGCTGCGCTTCCGGGCGCACACTGTGCGCCCCTACGAATTCCCCGTCCCCTGGTGACTGGTGACTGGGCCGGCAGATTGCCGGCGCTACTTTTTATTCCTCGCCTTCACAAAGGCCGCGAACTGCTTGACCTCCTCGTACATCTCGTCGGTGATCTCCATGTCGCCGCCGAAAAGGGCGAACTTGATGTCCTCCACCGGGACGCCACCCTCCACCGTGGGCTGGGGCACCTCGGCAGTCTCGTTGTCGATCAGATAGGAGGGCGGAACGTCAAAGATCTTTGCCATGGCCTTGATTTTACCTGCGGGGATGTCGGTCACGCGGCCGCACTCCCATTTGCTGACGGCGTTTTTCTGGACGCCCAGCATCTCCCCCAGCTCCGTCTGGGTCAGCTTCGCCTGCTTCCGCAGGGTCTTGATTTTTTCCGCGATGGTCATGATGATACCCCTTTCATACTGCATTTTTTGCACCCCTCCGTCCGTAGGGGCCGATGCCCTCATCGGCCCTTCTCGTTCGGGGTGCGAGGGGCGATGTGGGCATCGCCCCCTACTCAGGTATCTTCATTATAGCAAAAATTTTAAAAAAGTCAATATAGTATCTTGACAAACAGAAACATTTATGATATAATCCAGGTATCCTAAGAAAATGACAAAGGAGGTGCGAACATGAGAGCCAATCTGCTGATGAATTGCCTGTGGTATGAGGACATTTCCCCGGAAATGTTGGCAGACACCCTGGAACTCACCCCGGAAGACCTGTTTCGGAAGATTTTCCAGGAAAAAGAGTTCACTTTGGAGGAAATTCGCCGGATCGTCGGTCTGCTCGGTCTGACGGAGGAGGAAACGGATACTATTTTTTTCAAATAAAAGTATCTTGGGAAGCTTATTAAATAGGAGGGGCCGCGCTTCGATTCTTGTACAGGGACAGCGTAACATTTTTTCCGTCCCAAAAGGCGTACCGAATCCCGGCAGGGCCGCTCCGCCCGGACAAAGGAGGTCTTATGCATCTGAATTACGACACCCCGCCCATCGGGCGGGAGCAGATCCGCAGCGCTCTGGACACCCTGCGGCGCTACAAGGCCGGAAAGGCCAATCTGGAGCGGCGGATCATCGAAAACGAGGAGTTCTGGAAGCTCCGGCACTGGGATCACATCCCCGAGCAGGGAACGACCGGTTTGAAAACCAAATCCGCCTGGCTGGTGAACGTGCTGCTGTCCAAGCACGCCGACGCCATGGACGCCTATCCGGAGCCCGCCTGTCTCCCCCGGGCTGCGGACGACGAAGCCGAGGCGCGGCTGCTGTCCAAGGTGATCCCCGTCATCCTGGCGCAGAACGATTTTGCCGGGGTCTGGTCTGACAACTGGTGGAAGAAGCTCAAGGCAGGCGTCGCCATCTACGGCGTGTTCTGGGACCGGGAGAAGCAGGGCGGCCTGGGCGACATCTCCGTCACCCGGGTGGATCCGCTGAATCTCTTCTGGGAGCCCGGCATCACCGACCTGCAGCGCAGCCGAAACCTCTTCCACGTAGAGTTGGCCGACAACGACGCCCTGGTGGAACGCTATCCGAGTCTGGAGGGCAAGCTCCGGGGCAGCAGCGTCCCCTACAGCCGCTACCTCTACGACGACAGCGTGGACACCTCCGGCAAGAGCCCCGTGGTGGACTGGTACTACAAGAAAAAAGAAGGCCGCCGCACTGTCCTGCATTACGTGAAGTTTGTGGGAGAAACAGTCATCTTTTCTTCTGAGAACGACCCGGCCTACAGCGGCGGCCTGTATCAGCACGGCCTCTACCCCTTCTTCGCGGACGTGCTCTTCCCCGAGGAGGGCACCCCGGCGGGCTTCGGCTACGTGGATCTCTGCAAGGACGCCCAGCGGCAGATCGACCTGATGAACAACGCCATCGTCGCCAACTGCGTGGCTGCCGCCACCCCCCGGTGGCTCAAGCGCGGCGAGGACGGGATCAACGAGGAAGAGTATGCCGACTGGACGAAGCCCTTCGTCCACGTCCAGGGCTCCCTGGAGGAAAACACCCTGCGGCCCATCACAGTGCCGCCCCTCTCCGGCAACTGCCTGAACATCCTGGCCTCCAAGATCAACGAGATCAAGGAGACCTCCGGCAACCGGGACGTGAACAACGGCGGCGTGGGCGGGGGCGTCACCGCGGCCTCGGCCATCGCGGCCATGCAGGAGCAGAGCGGCAAGCTCAGCCGGGATCAGATCCAGAACTCCTACCGCTGCTTCCGGCAGATCGTGGGCTGTGTGATTGCCCTGATCCGGCAGTTCTACGACACCCCCCGCAGACTGCGGATCCTGGGCCCCGCGGGCGAGGCGGAGTATCTCCGCTTTGACAACTCCATGCTGGGCGCAGGCGAGCCCACGGAGCTGGACATCGAGGTCACGGCGCAGAAGCAGAGCAGCTACAACAAGCTCAGCTACAACGAGCTGGCCCTCCAATTCTTCCAGATGGGCTTCTTCCGGCCGGACATGGTGGATCAGGCCCTGGCCGCCCTGGAGATGATGGACTTCAAGGGCAAGGACGCCATGCGAAGCAGGATCGCGGAAAACGGGACGCTGCAGGAGCGCCTGGCCCGAACGGAGGCACAGCTTGCCGGGCTCAAGGCCCTGCTGGACCCCCACCTGCGACCCGACGGCCTGGATCGGGGCAAGCTCCACGTCGACGCCGTCCGTCCCCGCAAGCAAGCCCCCCGCTTGAAGGGATACGACGCCATCGGCCAGGAGCAGAAGAAGAACGCCATCGTGGAACGGGCGAAGGCCCGGGCCGCTGCGGCAACGCAGCCCAGGTAAGTTGAAAGTTGATAGTTGAAAATGATTGTGTTTTGCAAATTGCAATTTGCAAAACTCCGAAAACTTTCAACTTTACACTTTCAACTTTCAACTCAAACACATCGAACGATGAAAGGAGAAACGAATCATGAAAGCAAACAACAGCGATTACGTAACCGTCACCCTCCCCCGGGCGACGGGGAAGGAGGAGGACGTGGTCTTTGTCGGGCTCAACGGCAAGGGCTACACCATCCGCCGCGGCGTGGCCGTCCGGGTGCCCCGTCCGGTCTATGAGATCCTGGCGGAATCCCAGCGGCAGGAACAGCGCCAGCGGGACTACATCCGCCGCCAGCAGGAGAACGCCGCCCGGTCGGCCGTGACCGTGGGCCTCTGATGGGAGGCCGCCCATGACCATCGCGGATGCCATCTCTCAGGCGGATCAGCTCCGGCCCAACGAGCTGGACGCGGCCACTAAGCTGCGCTGGCTCTCGGCCATGGACGGGCAGATCTACACGGAGCTGCTGTGCGCCCACGCAGGCGCGCCGGCGTCCTTTGCCGGCTATGACGCCACAACGCCCCAGACCGATCCCCTGCTGATCCCCTACCCCTATGACGAGCTCTACCCCCGCTTTCTCGCCATGCGGATCGACCTGGAGAACGGGGAACTGGAGCGCTACAACAACGACGCGGCGATCTTCAACCGCCTGTGGCAGACCACGGCCGCCCACTACTGCCGCACCCACAGCCCGCTTGGCACGGCGCGCCTGAGATTTTGAAGAAAGGAGCAAAAAATGGCAAGAAAGAATCAAGATGAGGAATGGCTGACGGAAAACCCGGACGCCGAGGAAACCTGGAACAGCGCGGACAACGCCTGGTATCAGCAGGCGCAGCAGACCGCACAGGCACTGTTGAACCGGCCGGGCTTTTCCTATGATCCCGCCGCGGATCCCCTCTATCGCTCCGCCAAGGATCAGTACCTCCGGCAGGGCCGGAAGGCCATGGAGGACGTGCTGGGCAGAACGGCCTCCCTCAGCGGCGGTTACGCCTCCAGCTATGCCCAGACCCAGGCCTCCCAGGCCTACGACGACCAGCTGACCCGGCTGGCAGCACTGCTGCCCGATTACTATGAGCGGGCCCGGGCCGCCTATGACCGGGAGACCGCCGACCTGCGGGACGAGCTGGGCACGGCCATCGGCCTCTACGACAAGGACTACCAGGTCTGGCTCGACCGCCAGAGCGCCAGAGAGCGCCAGGCGGAGGCCGAGCGCCGTGCGGAGCAGTGGGAACGGGAGTTCGAACGGGACCAGGATCACTGGGAGCAGGAGTTCTCCGAGGATCACGACCGCTGGACCACGAGCCTGGATCAGTGGGAGCGCCGCTTTGCGGAGGATCACGACCGCTGGGCGGCGGAGTTCGCCCGGGAGACGGAGCAGTGGGCCGCCCAGCAGGCGGCCAACGCCGAGCATCAGTCCCAGTCGGAGCGGGCCAGCGCCCGAAGCTACGCCTATCGGATGGCGATGCTGGCCCTGCAGCAGGGGCTGGACGTCTCGGACGCCCTGCTGGAGACCGCCGGCATCGACCGGGCCTACGCCGAGACGATCCGGCAGTACTACGCAAACCGTCCGTAGGGGCGGCCAGTGGCCGCCCGCACGCGGCAAGCACTACCGAATGCAGAATGCATAATGCATAATGCATAATTCATCGTAGAAACAAACGAGAAAGGAGATCAACATGGAAGAACAGGAAAAGAAGCTGCCCGAGGAGCGGGTGGAGCAGGAGCAGAGCTTCCAGGAGCTGATCCGGGGCAAGTACCGGGAGGACTACCTCGCCGCGCTGCGGAAGGCCCTCTCTGCCCAGGCCAGGGAGGTCAACCGCTATCTGGCCTACCGGGAGCTGATGGCCCAGGCGGAGACCGCCCGATCCCGTCACCCGGAATTTGACCTGGAAAAGGAGTTGGAGAACCCCGCCTTTGCCCGTCTGCTCTGCGGCGGCGTGGATCCCTGCACCGCCTACGAGGTGATCCACCGCAGGGAGCGGGAGGACTGCAGCCGGCGTCTGGCTGAAAACGCCTGCCGTCCCCAGGAAAACGGCCTGGGCAACACCTCCCTGGCCACCGTCAGCAAGCCCGACCCCAAAGCCCTCACCCGTGCGGAGCGCAAGCTGCTCCGCCGCAGAGCCGCCCGGGGCGAAGAGATTGTTTGGTAAAGTTATGATTGCCCTTGCGGGAAAGTTATGATTGCCCTTGCGGGCAAGTTATGATTTCCCTCGCGGGAAAGTTATGATTTCCCTCGCGGGAAAGTTATGGTTGCCCTTGCGGGCAAGTTATGATTTCCCTCGCGGGAAAGTTATGATTACCCTTGCGGGCAAGTTATGATTGCCCTTGCGGGCAAGTTATGGTTGCCCTTGCGGGCAAGTTATGATTTCCCTTGCGGGCAAGTTATGATTGCCTTACGGCAAGTTGTGGTATGCCTGCGGCATAATTTAAATATTTTCAGATGGCAATCTGAAAATACCGCAGCGTGCGCAGCACTCATAACTTTTGCGCAGCAAAATCATAACTTGCGAAGCAACCATAACTTCCGCAAAGCGGAATAATAACTCAATCCACACCCAACCACTCAATTGAAAGGAGAAATACTATGAACATGACCGTCAACACCACCACCGGCGATGCCAATGCTTTTGACGCCTCCGCCGTCCACAGCACCGGCGCCATGAGCACCGCCATGAAGACCTACTACGACACCGAGCTGCTGGAAAACGCCCGGCCCCGGCTGATTTTCACCCAGCTGGGCAAGTCCCAGTTCCTCCCCGCCGGCCACGGCGACAGCGTCCAGTGGCGCAAGTGGAACACCTTTGACAAGTCCCTGACTCCCCTCACCGAGGGCGTCATCCCCAGCGGCCAGAAGTTCGGCCAGAGCGCGGTCTCCGTCTCCGTGCAGCAGTACGGCGACTATGCCGCCATCTCCGACCGGCTGAACCTCCATGCGGTGGACAACGTCCTGCTGGGCGCGGCGGAGGAGATGGGCGCCGCCGGCGGCGAGACCGCCGACACCCTGGTGCGCAACGAGGTCTGCACCGGCACCTCCGTCCTCTACGCCGACACCCTGGACAGCACCGGGGCCATCACCGGCACCCCCAGCTACCGCTACCAGCTCTCCGCGGACAACAACCGCCTGACCCCGGACGTGGTGAACAAGGCCTACACCTTCCTGAAGAAGCAGAAGGCCCCCTTCTTCGAGGGCAACAAGTACGTGGCGGTGATCCACCCCTCCGCCGCCTATGATCTGCGCTCTCACCCCGACTGGATGGAGGCCCACAAGTACGCCGCCGCCCACGAGATCTTCGAGGGCGAGATCGGCGAGCTCCACGGCGTCCGCTTCGTGGAGAGCACCGAGGCCCCCATCTTCAACGGCGGCAACCTCTTTGACGATTCCACCGCCTATCTGACCATGACCGCCTACGCCACCAACGCCTCCTCCACCTCCGTGAGCTACGGCGAGGTCAGCGCCAACCGGGCCACCGTCTCCGACGTGCTGACCAACGCCATCGGCGAGGCCCTGGTGGGCCGCCGCGTCCACTACTACGACGCCTCCGCCACGGCTCTGGTGGGTACGGCCACCATCGTGGGCGTGGACGTGACCAACAAGTACGTCTACATGGACGCCCCCATCTCCGTCACCTGGGCCTCCGGCGACAAGCTCTACCCCGGTGAGGGCGGCAACTCCGTCTCCGGCCCCTGCGCGGTCTACGGCACCCTCTTCTTCGGCAAGGACGCCTTCGGCGTCGTCGATCCCGAGGGCATGGGCATGGAAATGATCATCAAGGACGCCTCCCAGATCGGCGGCCCCCTGAACCAGTTCTCCACCGTGGGCTACAAGTTCGAGACCGCGGCCAGGATCCTCTACCAGAACCGCATGGTTCGCGTGGAGTCCTGCTCCGCCTACTCCACGGTGGACGAGGCAAACTAATCCCGCATAGGGGGGCGGCGTCTCGCTGCGCAGTTGAAAGTTGAAAATGTAAAGTTGAAAGTGGAGGTATCGTTCAAATTGCCATTTGAACGATGAAAAAAGGCGATCCGGGGCTTCCCGGTGGGTTCATCGTTTTCCTTTTGCAGATGGCAATCTGCAAAACACCGACATTTTCAATTTTCAACTTTCAATTCCGGCAGACAGCCGCCCCCGGTCACAGAAAGGAGCAACTATGCGTTATCCAAAGCTGAAACCGGCCGCACAGCGAAGGACCCTGATCGACAGCTTTCGCGGCTATGAGCACACGCCGTCCGTCGCCCCCGGCGCGTTCTACGATATGCAAAATCTCTCCGGCGCCAACGCGCCCCTGCTGCGCGTCCGCAGACGGCACACGGAGGTTCAGACGCTGGACGGAAACCCCGTCAGCTCCATCAACACCCTGGGCGGGCGCGGCGCTGTGGCGGTGCTGGACAACTATGGCACCCTCTGGTGCGGCGGCCACGCCATCCCGCGGCTGCTGGACGGACGCATGGCGCTCTCCGCCCGGGACGGGGAAAACCGGGTCGTTGACATCGCCGACGAGGACGCGGTGTACGCGATCCTGGTCACCCCGGGCAGCTACCGCTTCCGCTATGATGCAGCCGCCGTCCTCTGGCGGGGGCAGGAGGGCCAGGGAAATCTGGCCGGGGACGTATTTGACCTGGAGCAGCCCGCGGACGAGACGGAGCTCCGGGTAAGCTACAGCTACACCCTGCGCCGGAGCCTGCTGCGGGAGCTGGTGTTCCTGGGCAGCTGGGTCTGCATCTTCCCCGACGGGAAATACGCCAACACCGTCAAGCTGCGCGCCGGCAGTGAGCTGATCCCGGACGAGGACTACGGCTCCATCGCCGTGACCAACAGCTGCAGCCGGGGCGGCACCGTATTCGAGCCCTGCGGGGCGGACGGCACCCCCTGGAACGTGACCTGGTCTGACCGGGCCCCGGCGGGAGGCTATTGGGTGGACACCACCGAGGCGCAGCCCACCGTCCGGGTCTGGTCTCAGAGCCAATCCCTCTGGCTGGAGGCCAGCCCCTACGTCAAATGCGCTGTACCGGGCATTGCCGCAGGGCTGCGGGCCGGCGACTGCGTGAGCCTCTCCGGCCGCCTGGACAGCACCCAGGGCGGCGAGGACGAGGTGGAGGCGCTCTGGTGCGGCGACCACGTGCTCACAGAGGCCTATCACGACCCCGGTGCCTCCAATCGGGACGAGGGCACCAACGACTATCTGATCTTCCCCGGCATTCTGTCTCAGCGCTTTGAGATCGAGATGACCTGGCACGATCAGAGCTGGCTCTCCGCAGCCCGCAGCTTCCCCGAAATGGACTTCGTGGTGGAGGCGGGCAACCGTCTCTGGGGCTGCCGCTTCGGCAGCGGCGTCAACGAGCTCTACGGCTCCAAGCTGGGAGACTTCCGGAATTGGTACGCCTTTGAAGGTCTTTCCACCGACAGCTACCGGGTGGTACGGGGCCACGACGGCCCCTACACCGGGGCTGCGGTGCTGGACGGCTGTCCCCTTTTCTTCCGGGCGGACAGCCTGGAAAAGATCTTCCCCTCCGCAACGGGCAGCCACAGCGTGGTCACCGTCAGCCTGGAGGGCATCGAGCAGGGCAGCGCCAAGAGCGCCGTGGTGATCCGGGACAGGCTCTACTACAAATCCGCAGGCGGCATCTACTGCTACAACGGCACCCTGCCCGTGCTGGTCTCCCGGGCCCTGGGAGACGTGCCCTACCATTGGGCCGTGGCCGGCGCCCTGGGACGCCGCTACTGCATCTCCATGAGCGGGCCCGACGGCAGTCCCTGGTGGTTCGTGCTGGACACGGAAACCGGCTATTGGTACCGGGAGGATCTGCGCCGCTTCCGGGCCGTCTACTCCGACGGCGATCAGCTCTATTATTCCTCCGAGCTGGGCGGCGGTCTCTCCTGCATCGGCAGCGCGGAGGACAGCCAGAACGTGGTCTGGTGGGCGGAGACCGGGGAGCTGATCCCCCGAAGCCCCCTGCACCGCTATGTGACCCGGATCCTGGTGAAGGCAAAGCTCTGGCAGGACTCCACCATGCGGATCCTCGTCAGCTATGACGGCGGGCCCTGGGAGCTGAAGGGCGAGCTCCGGGGCAGCCTCCGGCGAAGCGTCACCTTCCCGATCCTGTCCCGCCGGAGCGACCGGGTGCGCCTGCGCCTGGAGGGCACCGGCGACATGGAGCTCCACAGCCTGAGCTGGCTGACAGAAGCGGGAAGCGACGTGTCCGAATAAGGAATAGGTAACAGGTAATAAGTAATAAGTAGCGTCCGTAGGGGGCGGCATCCTTGACGCCCCGAACGTCACGGCAAGTAACAGGTGACAAGCAGCGTCCGTAGGGGCGAGCACAGGAAAGGAAGTGCAAACAATGGAACGATTGGAATTGCCTGCCCGGCCGGAGGGGACGGCCCAGGAGCAGATCACCCAGCTCTGGGAGGATCTGTTCCGGCTGGTGGAACGGCTGAACGCACAGGCGGAGGAGGCAAGATGAAGTATCGCCTTACGGCGATATGAAGTATGCCTGGCGGCATATGAAGTACCTCTTTCGGAGGTATGAAGTATGTGCTGCGCGCATATTGCGGGATTGGGGAAATCTTCCCGTTGTGTCAAATATGGCGCGCAGCCATACTTCATAAGCGAAGCGTCTTCATGTGCGAAGCAAACTTCATATTCGCGCCAGCGGATACTTCATCCCACAAACGCAAAGGAGAAACTCTATGGAGCAATATGAACTGTCTGCCAAGACGGAGGCCCGTACTCTGGCTGAAACGGATATCCTGGCCGCCCTGCAGGCCATCGCCTTTTCCGACTACACCGACTACATCTGGATCGAGGACGGGCAGGTGCGGGTGAAGGACACCAGCCAACTCACCGCCGGCCAGCGGGCCGCCATCGCCGGGATCAAGGACACCGGCAAGGGCGTGGAGCTGAAGCTCCACGACAAGCAAAAGGCCCTGGAGCTGCTGGTGAAATACCTGGGCTTCTTTGAGCACAGCCCGGAGGAGAACACCATCCGGGTGGAGTTTTCCTCGGAGGATCTGGAGGCGTGGAGCGAATAGCGGGATGAAGTATCGCCTAACGGCGAAATGAAGTATGCCTGGCGGCATATGAAGTACCTCTTTCGGAGGTATGAAGTATGTGCTTCCCTCATATCGTTGTTTCTTTTTGGAAAGCTGTCCCGTTGTGCCAAATATGGCGCAGCCATACTTCATAAGCGAAGCGTCTTCATGTGCGATACACACTTCATATTCGCGCCAGCGGATGCTTCATTCCTCTTGCAGAAAGGACACACCATGACCACACTGAAAATCGACCCGCCTAACCCGAAGCAGGCGGAAATGCTCCGGGCCCGCGCCAAGCACGTGGGCTTCGGCGGGGCCCGGGGCGGGGGCAAGAGCTGGGCCGTGCGGGCCAAGGCCAAGCTGCTGGCCCTGCGCTATCCGGGCATCAAGCTGCTGATCGTCCGCCGCAGCTATCCGGAGCTGATGAACAACCACATCAACATCCTCCGGGGCGAGCTGCTGGGCATCGCCCAATACAACGACAAGGACAAGGTGCTGCGCTTCGACAACGGCTCTACCATCCACTTTATGTACTGCGCCAAGGACGGGGATCTGGATCGGATGCAGGGCGTGGAATACGACGTGATCTTCCTGGACGAGGCCACCCAGCTTTCCGAGTACCAGATGAAGACTGTCTCGGCCTGCCTGCGAGGCGTCAACGACTTCCCCAAGCGGATCTACTACACCTGCAACCCAGGCGGCCAGGGCCACGGCTACGTCAAGCGCATCTTTCTGGATCGGCGCTACGAGGCGGGCGAGGATCCGGCGGACTACTGCTTCATCCAATCCCTGGTGACGGACAACAAGATCCTGATGGCCACCCAGCCCGACTATATCAAACAGCTGCAGGCCCTGCCGGAGAAGCTCCGGCGGGCCTGGCTGGAGGGCAACTGGGACATCTTCGAGGGCCAATTCTTCGAGGATTTCCGCACCGCCCCGGATCCGGCCCAATGCGCCGCGGCGGGGCTCAGCCCCGAGGAGGCCGCTAAGCAGGGCCGCTGGACCCATGTGATCCCGGCCCGGCCCCCCGCCCCCGGCTGGAAGCTCTACCGCTCCTTCGACTGGGGCTATTCCAAGCCCTTCTCCTGCGCCTGGTGGGCGGTGGACTTCGACGGGCGGCTCTACCGGATCTTAGAGCTCTACGGCTGCACCGGGACCCCCAACGAGGGCGTCAAATGGACGCCGGACGAGGTCTTTCGCCGGATCCGGGAGACGGAGGATACCCACCCCTGGCTGAAGGGGCGGCAGATCGAAGGGGTGGCGGATCCGGCCATCTGGGACGCCTCCTGCGGCGAGAGCATCGCGGAGACCGGGGAAAAATACCGGATCTATTTCAGCCCCGGCGACCACAAGCGCATCCCCGGCTGGATGCAGTGCCACTACCGGCTCCGCTTCGACCGGGAGGGCCTGCCCATGCTCTACGTCTACGATACCTGCGCCGCCTTTCTGCGGACGATCCCCCAGCTGGTCTACGACGAGCTCCGCCCCGAGGACTTGGACACCGGTGGCGAGGATCACGTGGCCGACGAATGGCGCTACCTGTGCATGGCCCGGCCCATATCGCCCCGGAGCCCCGCAGCGGAAAAGCGGGCCTCCCTCAGTTGGGGAAACCCGCTGGGAAACTGAGAATTGAGAATTGTCGGAGTTTCACAAATTGCAATTTGTGAAACACAATCATTCTCAACTTTCAACTGATTTCGGCGCGCTCAGCTGTGCCGCTACGGTGGCGGCCAGGGGGAAGAGGATCATCCCGGCCAGGCCCAGGAGGCGGTAGCCGGCGTAGAAGGCCATCAGGGTCAGCAAGGGGTGCAGGCCCAGCTGCTTGCCCACCAGCTGGGGCTCCAGGGCGGAGCGGCTGACGGAGGCCACCCCGTAGAGGGCCAGCAGGCCGAAGCCCAGGCCGGAGCGCTCCTGCAAAAAGGAGATCAGCGCCCAGGGGATCAGCACCGTCCCCGTGCCCAGGATGGGCAGGGCGTCCAGCACCGCAATCAGCCCGCCGAAAAGCAGCGGGAACTCCACCCCCAGGATCCAGAAGCCCAGGGTCAGGATCCCGAAGACCAGCAGGATCAGCTTGGCCTGAGCCCTGCACCAGCCCCCGAAGACGGCCCTGCTCCGATCCCGGACCCGGCGAAGCCATTCCTGCCAGACGGCGGGGAGATGACGGCGGAGCCAGGCCTTGACCTGGGGCAGGGCCGCAGAGCTCATATAGGTGGCGATCACAGTGGTGACCGTCCCCAAAAAGAGCCGCGGCACGCCGGTGACCACCCCGGAGACCAGCCCCGAGAGAAAGCCGTACACGGATTCCAGCAGGCCCGCGCCCCCGGCAAAGAGCTCCCCGATCCAGCGGATCAGCGGCTGGGAGAGGGAGTCCGGGGCCCGCCGCGCCATAGCCTCCAGGGAGGCCCGCAGCTGCTCCAGCGCCGGCTGGATCTGGTGGAGCAGCTCCGGGAGCTGCCGCACCAGCCGCAGCAGCTCCCCCCAGATCACCTGGCAGAAGAACCACAGCACCGCCCCCACCGCAAGGAAGACCCCCGTGACGCAGAGCCCGGAGCGCACCCAGCGGGGCAGCCGGGTCTTCCGTCCCAGGGCGTTCACCCCCGGATCGGCCGCCAGGGCCAGCAGATAGGCCAGCAAAAAGGGCAGCAGCAGGGGCAGCAGCGTAAAGCCCAGCACCAGCGCGCCGATCACCATTCCCACCGTCATAGCAGGCTTTTTGTAGCGTTCCAACTGCATACCGATCCCTCCCCGGATTATTCCATTTCATTATATCCTGGACAGAGCTGGTTCATACTGCAAAGTAGAAGGCAAAAAGGAAGAGGTAAGAAGTGGCTGACTTCTTACCTCTTATAATTATGAGTTTTCGTTCGTAGTGACGCACCCAAAGCCTTCCCCTTGAGGGGAAGGTGGCATCGGGCGTCTCACGGAAGCCCGATGCCGGATGAGGTGGTGCCTCGTCCGAAGGGAACGAAATGAATAATGATGGTATTCTCAAATTGCCATTTGAGAATGATTTTTGAAATGGGGACGGAACGCGAATTGCCACACCAGTAACATCGGTCACTGGTTCGCAATGACAGACGGAGAGGCAACGGCCAGTTCTTTTTTCGCCTCTTCGACAGCGGCAGGGTCCGAACTGCTCATGGCCTTCAAAAGCCAAGCCTCCGCCTTCTCACGATTGCGCTCAACGAAGATACCGCGGTTAAAAAAGCGTCCGACAAGTTCCATTCCCTTTCCGTATCCCGCATTGGCGGTTTCCAGATAGAGTTGAAAGGCTTTTTCCAGATTTACAGAAGTACCATACCCGTAATGATAGCAAATCCCAAGGTTATACCCGGCCTCCATGTGACCCATTTTGTGTGCCTGTTCGAGCAGTCGGAACGCCAGATCATTGTCCTCCGGCACGCCGTCGCCGTAGATGTGCTTCATGGCAAGCTGGAATAAATCCTGTGCGTTTTTTTCCATTATTCCAAAAAATCCTCCGTTCATTTGCAAAACCGCCGCTCCGCTGCAGAGGGTACGGATTCTTCACTTCGTTCAGAATGACAAACGGGAACGCCGATTCCGTGGCGCACAGTGTGCGCCGCTACGAAGCCATGGTTCTTGATCTCCGGTCACTCGTCACTCGCTTCCTCCCGGGAAACTTTCTCAATGGAGATGACCTTGCTGCCCTCCTCCAGGCGCATGACCCGGACGCCCTGGGCGGCGCGGCCGTAGACGTTGATATCGGAGGTCTGCATCCGGATGATGACGCCGTTGTTCTCGATCACCATCAGATCCTCGTCGCCGGAGACCACCTGGACGCCGGCCACAAGGCCGGTCTTGTCGGTGAGGCCGTAGGCTGTCATGCCCTTGCCGCCTCGGCTCTGGGGCTGGGTGCGGGCGCCGGTCTCGTCGGGCTTCAGGAAGGCGGAGAGCTCGGTGCGCTTGCCGTAGCCGTTCTCCGTGACGGAGAGCAGGGTCTTGCCGTCCTCATAGATCCGGGCGCCCACGATATAGTCCTCCGGGGCCAGGGTGATGCCCCGCACGCCGCAGGCCGTGCGGCCCATGCAGCGCACGTCGGACTCGTGGAAGCAGATGGCCATGCCCTGGCGGGTGGCCAGGAGGATCTTCCGGTCGCCGTCGGTGCGCTTGACGGAGATGAGGCTGTCGTCCTCCTCCAGGGTGATGGCCTTGATGCCGGCCTTGCGGGCGGTGTTCAGCTCGCTGAGCTGGACGCGCTTGACCGTACCCTTCCGGGTGACCATCACCAGATATTCGTCCTCGGAGAACTCCCGCAGGGTGACGCCCGCGGTGACGTACTCCCCTGCCTCCAGGGGCAGGACGTTGACCATGGCAGTGCCCCGGGCAGTGCGGCTGGCCTCGGGGATCTGATAGCCCTTCTTGCGGTGGCACTTGCCCAGGTTGGTGAAGAACAGGATCACGTCATGGGTGGAGGCTGCGAAGATATCCTTCACGAAGTCCTCCTCCTTGAGGTTGGCGGCCTGGATGCCCCTGCCGCCCCGGCGCTGGGCCCGGTACTCCGTGATGGGCATACGCTTCATGTAGCCCTGCTCGGAGACGGTGAAGACGCAGTCCTCCTCCTCGATCAGATCCTCGATGTCCAGCTCGTCCTCCACCTCCTGGATCTCGGTCTTGCGATCGTCGCCGTACTTGTCCCGGATCTGGGTGAGCTCGTCCCGGAGGATGTCCTTGACCATGTTGATGTCGGCGAGAACGGCCTTGAAATAGGCGATCTTCTCCTCCAGCTCTTTGTATTCGGCCTCCAGCTTCTCCCGCTCCAGGCCCTGCAGGGCCTTCAGACGCATATCCAGGATGGTCTGGGCCTGGATCTCGGAGAGGCCGAAGCGCGCCATCAGACGCTCCTTGGCGTCGTCGTAGGCAGAGCGGATGATATGGATGACCTCGTCGATGTTGTCCTGGGCGATCAGCAGGCCTTCCACGATGTGGGCCCGCTCCTCGGCCTTTTTGAGGTCGTATTCCGTGCGGCGAATGATGACCTGCTCCTGGAAGGAGAGGTACTCGTCCAGCACGTTTTTCAGGTTCAGGCAGCGGGGCTGGCTCTGATCGTCCACCAGGGCCAGCATATTCACCGAGAAGGAGGACTGCAGGGCCGTCTGGGCAAAGAGCCGGTTCAGCACCACCTGGGGATTGGCGTCCTTTTTCAGCTCGATGACGATACGCATACCGTTGCGGTCGGACTCGTCCCGCAGGTCGGAGATGCCCTCCAGCCGCTTGTCCTTCACCTGCTCGGCGATGTTCTCCACCATCTTCTTCTTGTTGACCTGGTAAGGCAGCTCGGTGACGATGATGCGGATCCGGTTCTGGCCGTGCTCCTCAAACTCGGTGCGGCCCCGGACCAGGATGCGGCCCCGGCCGGTGGCGTAGGCGGCCCGGATCCCGGAGCGGCCCATGATGATGCCCTTGGTGGGGAAATCCGGGCCCTTGATGTACTGCATCAGGTCGGAGAGCTCCGCGTCGGGATTGTCCAGCACGCAGAGGCAGGCGTCGATGACCTCCCGCAGGTTGTGGGGCGGGATATTGGTGGCCATGCCCACGGCAATACCGCTGGAGCCGTTCACCAGCAGATTGGGGAAGCGGGAGGGCAGGACCTTGGGCTCCTTGCGGGTCTCGTCGAAGTTGGGCACCCAGTCGATGACCTGCTTGTCGATGTCCCGGAGCATCTCGTTGGAGAGTCTGGACATCCGGGCCTCGGTGTAACGGTAGGCGGCGGGGGGGTCGCCGTCGATGGAGCCGAAGTTGCCGTGGCCCTCCACCAGGCAGTAGCGCATGGAGAAATCCTGGGCCAGGCGAACCATGGCGTCGTAGACGGAGGCGTCGCCGTGGGGATGGTACCGGCCGATGACGTCGCCCACGCAGGTCGCGGACTTGCGGTAGGGCTTGTCGGAGGTCAGACCGTCCTCATAGAGGGCGTAGAGGATCCGCCGGTGTACCGGCTTCAGACCGTCCCGCACATCCGGCAGCGCCCGATCCACGATCACGGACATGGAATATTCCATGAAGGAGGTTTCCATTTCCTTGACCAAATCGTTTGTTATGATCGCCTGATTTGGGAAGAGAATATCCTCCGGTTTATAGTCTCGATTTTTTGCCATTCATTCACACCTGCTTCGTAGGGGCCGATGCCTACATCGGCCCTCGTTTCGTTTACCGTTTTTCTCGTAGGGGCCGATGCCCACATCGGCCCTCGTTATTGTTTCGTATTTTCTGTATGTTCGGATTTGGGTATCCGCCTCTACGGGGTCACTTTTGATAATACTCATCCGATGCCCATTTGATCGGATTATCGTCAATATACTTCCATTTGGTCAAATAATCCCGTTCGTCCCGGATCACGTGATCATAAAATGACCGCTGCCAAATGCTTTTTCCGATTTCTTTGGAAATCAATATCTTCCAACTGCGGATCTTTTGTGAAATCGTTTCGCCGGGTTGATTCATTACGATCAAATGCACGTGGTTCGGCATGATCACGTATTTGTCGATTCCCGGCATTGAATCTGTAAACCGTTCCACAACCGTTCCGATTTCGGACAATACCGTTTTCGGCGCGTCACCTTCCATTTCCGGTTCGCGGATCGAACACAGGATCTTTTGCCTGCCTTCCACACAAACTGTAACGAAAACAACGCCTTCCCGGGAATAATCGTACCCCTGTAACCGAGGGGATTTTCTGGAATAATACATACGTTTCTGTTGTCGTGAGCAAGGGCGGATGTGGGCATCCGCCCCTACGGGATGGGGCGTTCGCCGCGGGAGGGCCGATGTGGGCATCGGCCCCTGCGAGGTGGGGAATTCGCCGCGGGAGGGCGGATGTGGGCATCCGCCCCCTACGGTCGCTACACGTCAATATTCACCACGTACTTCGCGTTGATCTCGATGAACTGCTTGCGGGGCTCTACGTCCTCGCCCATGAGGACGGTGAAGGTCTGGTCGGCGGCCAGGGCGTCGCCCAGGGTGATGCGGCGCAGGGTGCGGGTCTCGGGGTTCATGGTGGTTTCCCACAGCTCGTGGGGATCCATCTCGCCCAGGCCCTTGAAGCGGCTGATATCCACCTTCACGTTGGCGTTGTCGCCCCGGAGCTCCGCGGAGATGGCGTCCCGCTCCTCGTCGGAGTAGGCCACCCGCTCGGTCTTGCCCCGGCGGAGCTTATACAGCGGCGGCACCGCCGCGTAGACGTAGCCGTTCTCGATCAGCGGCCGCATATAGCGGAAGAAGAAGGTCAGCATCAGCGTCCGGATATGGGAGCCGTCCACGTCGGCATCGGCCATAATGATGATCTTGTGATAGCGCAGCCGGTTCAGATCCAGCTCCTCCCCAAGGCCGCAGCCCAGGGCCTGGACCACGGGGGCCAGCTTCTCGTTGCTGTAGATCTTGTCCGCCCGGGCCTTCTCCACATTGAGCATCTTGCCCCACATGGCCAGGATGGCCTGGAAGCGGGAGTCCCGGCCGTTCTTGGCGGAGCCCGCCGCGGAGTCGCCCTCCACGATGTAGAGCTCGGTCAGCGCCGGATCCCGTTCGTTGCAGTCCTGGAGCTTGCCGGGCATCCGCTCCCCCTCCAGGACGGATTTGCGGCGGATGCTGTCCTTGGCCCGGCGGGCGGCCTCCCGGGCCCGGTTGGCCATCATGGCCTTATCCAGGATGGCCCGGGCCACAGCCGGGTTTTCCTCCAGGAAAACGGCCAGCTGCTCGTTCACCACGTTGTCCACCAGGGTGCGGATGTAGGCGTTGCCCAGCTTTTGCTTGGTCTGGCCCTCGAACTGGGCCTCCGGCAGCTTGACGGAGATGACGGCGCTGAGGCCCTCCCGGCAGTCCTCGCCGGAGACCTTGTCGTCGCCCTTGATGATGCCGTACTTGGCGCCGTAGGCGTTGATCACCCGGGTCAGAGCCGTTTTGAAGCCCGTCTCATGCATACCACCCTCTGGGGTGTGGATGTCGTTGGCGAAGGAGATCAAAAACTCGTTGTAGCCGTCGTTGTACTGCATGGCGATCTCCGCCACGGCGTCGTCCTTCCGGCCCGACATATAGATGGGCGTCTCATGGATGGGGTTTTTGTTCTTGTTGATATAGGTGACGAACTCCCGGATGCCCCCCTCGTAGCGCATGGTATCCCGGGGGCCGTCCTCGCTGCGCTCGTCGGCGATGGAGATCCGCAGGCCGGCGTTCAGGAAGGCCTGCTCCTGCATCCGCTTGTGGAGGGTGTCGTAGCTGTAGACCAGGGTATCGAACATCTCCGGATCGGGCTTGAAGGTGACGGTGGTGCCGGTGTCGTCACAGCTGCCGATCACGGCCATCTCCTGGGTGATATTGCCCCGGGAGAACTTCATCTGGTAGACCTTACCCTCCTTGTGGACCTCCGCCACCAGCCATTCGGACAGGGCGTTGACCACGGAGGCGCCTACGCCGTGGAGGCCTCCGGAGACCTTGTAGCCGCCGCCGCCGAATTTGCCGCCGGCGTGCAGGACGGTGAAGACCACCTCCAAGGCGGGCCGACCCGTCTGGGGCTGAATGTCCACGGGGATGCCGCGGCCGTTGTCCTTGACGGTGACGGTGTCGCCGGGGTTGATGGTGACCTCGATATGGTCGCAGTAGCCCGCCAGGGCCTCGTCGATGGAGTTATCCACGATTTCGTAGACCAGGTGGTGCAGACCGGTCTCGGAGGTGGAGCCGATATACATACCGGGGCGCTTGCGCACCGCCTCCAGCCCCTCCAGCACCTGGATCTGCGAGCCGCCGTATTCGGATTCTACGTTGGTGTTCAATAATTCTTCGTTCATATTCGTCGTTCCTTTGCTTGGAATGTGCGTTGTGCAGTTTTTTCCTGCAAGCGATATACAGTGCATTGTAGGGGGCGGCGCCTCGACGCCCCGGTACAGGGTTCAATGCTGCGGCATGGGGTTCGATGCTGCGGCACGGGCCGTCGTGGGCGCCGGCCCCTACAGATCAATTGATAACCCGGCTACTCTGTAAAAAAGCAATCTTCTTTCCAGCGTCTCGGATTATCATCGATATAACCCCAAATTTTTTGATAGTCTTTTTCGCCCCGGATCACGTGATCGTGATAGCCTCGTTGAAAGACGTTTTCTCCCAGGTCCCGGTTGCAAAATCGTTTCAGTGTACTTATCACATGGGGAATAAGCTCGTTGGCTCTGGAAGTCAGGCAGCGATCCCCCTTGTATTCGATCATCAGAATCAGATGCAGGTGATTTGGCATGATCACGTATTTATCTACCGTCACGCCGGGGATTTTGTTCGTGGAGTTGATATAATGATCAACTACCTTACCTGCCGCCGTAAGCCGTACCAGCGGGGCGTCGTAGGCGCCGCCCCCTACGATCGAACCAAACAGCTTTTCCTTGTTTCGGGCACAAATCGTGATAAAGTAACAGCCCGCGTTGGAATAACTGTAAAAGCTGAGTCGGGTCGGTTTTCTGTTTGGATAGGCGTTTTCCATGGTTCAGAGTTTTCTGTGCTCCAGGACTGTGGAATTGAACTGAACCAGATAGACCCGGTTCAGACCGTATTCAGAAGTCACAATAAAGGATTTCGGCAGCTTATCGGTGGCAGGGATCACTTCGCCGTTTTGTTCTGCTTTCGCCAAAAACTCCCGTGTGCGTTTTTCGTAGGAGCAGTTGTCCAGGTCGAAGATGCCCACGATGGAGCTGTCCCGGACGGCCATATCACCGCCGATGGGTACATACATTTTCTATCACCTTTGTGTTGCATTGTAGGGGGCGGCGCCTCGACGCCCCGGTACAGGGTTCGATGCTGCGGCACGGGCCGTCGTGGGCGCCGGCCCCTACAGACGGAGGGCTGTTTGACCCATCCGAACTGTCAGGACAACAGCTCTCCCCGCTGGATGCGGATCGTTTTTCCGATATCGGTGGCCTTTTCCTGCTCGCAGCAGGTGATGAAGACCTGGCCGTTTTGGATGCGGTTCAGGACGAAGTCCTGGCGGCCAGGATCCAGCTCGGAGAGCACGTCGTCCAGCAGCAGCACCGGCAGCTCGCCGGTGTCCGCCTCGAACAGATCCCGTTCCGCCAGCTTCAGACTGATGGCTGCGGTGCGGGTCTGGCCCTGGGAGGCGTAGGCCTTCATGGGCAGCTGATTCAGCGCCGCTTCAAAGTCGTCCTTGTGGGGGCCGGAGAGGCACTGCATGGATTCCAGCTCCGCCCGGGCATGGCTCTGCTGGTGCTCCTTGATCTGCTCATAGACCTCCCTGGCCGGGGCCGCGGGATCCGTGACGGTGGAGACGGTCTGGTAGCACAGGGTCAGCTCCTCGCTGCCGCCGGAAAAGGCAGCATGATGGGACGCGGCCCGTTCCGCCAGCTGGCGCAGATATTTGGCCCGGGTGGTGATGATGATCGCTCCGGTCTGGGCCATGCGCTCGTTGTACTCCGGCAGCAGCTCCAGCATCTCCGGACGGTCGAAGCGATCCCGCAGGGCTGCGGATTTCTGGGCCAGCAGCCGCTTGTATTCCTCCAGGGCCTTTGCATATTTGGGGCGAAGCTGGCACAGGGCGTCATCCAGCAGCTTGCGCCGCTCCGCAGCCCCCTTTTTCAGCACCAGCAGATCCTCCGGGCAGAACAACACCGTATTCAGGATCCCGTCCAGATCCTCCCGGGTGCTCTTTTTGACCCCGGAGAGAAACAGCTGCCGGGGCCTGCGTGAGGCAAACAGCACGGCCCGCAGGGTTTGCTCCCTGCCGTAGGAGTCCACCCGGGCGGAGAGCTCGGCGAACTCCGCGCCGAAGCGGATCAGCTCCGCCTCCTTGCGGGTGCGGAAGGCCGCGCCCCGGCTCAGATAGCAGATGGCCTCCAGGAGATTCGTCTTTCCCTGGGCGTTCTCCCCCAGGATCAGATTGACGCCGGGATCGAAGGCGCAATCGAAGGATTCATAATTGCGAAATCCCCGGAGGGACAAGTCTCGTATTACCATTTTTTCTTCCGGTTGAAAGTTGAAAATTGAAAGTTGAAAATGAATGTGTTTTGCAAATTGCTATTTGCAAAATTCCGATAACTTTCAACTTTACACTTTCAATTTTCAACTATGATTCTCCCTGGGTAACCAGGTATTTGCACCCGTCAAAGTCCACACGGTCGCCAGGGTAGAGCTTTTTTCCCCGCATGGTGCAGACCTCGCCATTGACGGTGACTTCCTCGTTGAGAATGAAATTCTTCGCCATGCCGCCGGACTCGACGGCATTTGCCAGCTTCAAAAAGCTTTCCAGCTTGATAAATTCCGTGGTGATGGGGATCTTGACCTCTGACGGGTCGATCCTTCTGACTCGAACTTTCATGGTTTCACCTGTTTTTCCATGTTGATTTGCCGATAGGGGCCGCCGCAGGCGCCGGCCCCTGCAATGTTCAACTTGCTATTCTCAATTCAACCTGACCGGCTGGATCAGATATGTATAGTCCACGTTCTTCTTGTCCGGCTCGCAGGGCACCAGCAGGATGGGAGAAAGACCGCCGGAGAGCTGCAGGGTGACCTCGTCGGTGGGGACGGCCTTCAACGCCTCCAGCATATAGCGGCAGGAGAAGCCGATCTCCGTGTCCTTGCCGTCGCCGGCCAGACGGCAGCCGTCGGTGGCGGAGGCAATGGTGGTCACGGTGCGGAACTCGGCGCCGTCCTTGGAGAACAGGCAGCGGATGGGGCTCTTGTATTTCTCATTGACGATCAGGCCCACCCGCTCCACGGTAGCCGTCAGCTCCGCCACGTTGGCCACCAGCTCGATGGGGGTGGAATCGGGGATAAAGCGCCGCCACTCGGCAAATTTGCCCTCCAGCAGGCGGCAGATCAGGGTGGCGTTCTCCACGGAGAAGGAGATATGCTTCTTGCCCAGGGTGAAACGAAGCTCGTCCTCGGTGTCGGAGAGGATCTTTTCCAGCTCCTTCAGCGCAGCAGAGGGGACCACAAAGCTGGTGGGGGCGAAGTCCGCGTTTTCGGCGTGATAGGCCCGCTTGGCCATCCGGTAGCCGTCGATGGCCACCATGGTGACGGTATTGCCCTGGGTCTCCACCAGGCAGCCGGTGTAGATGGGATTGGCGGTGTCGTCGGAGACCGCAAAAATGGTGCCGGAGATCAGATCCCGCAGAGCGTTCTGCGGCAGCCGCACCGCGTTTTCCTCCTCCACGGCGGGAAGCTGGGGATATTCGTCGGCGGCGGAGGCCATGAGCTGGAAGGAGGCCACCCCGCCCTTAATGCTGACCCGGTAGTTCTCGTCCACCTCGATGGAGACCACGTCGTCCGGCAGCTTGCGGATGATATCGGCAAACATCCGGGCGGGCATCACGCATTCCCCGGGCTGAAGCACCTTTGCCTCCATGCAGACGGTGATCCCCGTTTCCAGATTATAACCCGTCAGGCGGAGATCCTCCCCCGCTATCATGTAAATGCCTTCCAGAAACGCCAGACTGCTCTTGGGGCTGACCGTCCGGGAGACGATGGAAATCGCGTTGCTGAGACCGTTTTTTTCACACAGGAACTTCATCACAAATCTCCTTTCGTTTCTCTCTTTTAGAGAGAAAGAGAGAATATATTACAGTAGTAAGCATCAGTAGGGGGTGTGGATTGGGGAAAAGCCAGGAATTCCCTGTTCTGACAAGATAATCTTTTCCACGTCGAATGTGGAAAGAAAGACGGATTTCCACAGGGGTATGCGCGTCAAAATTCGAAACGCCGGAAATCCACAGAAAGTTTTCCACTTTCCACACCCGACGTGGAAAACGAAAATGGGCGGAAAATCACAGTTTGCTATTGATATTTGCCGTAATATCCCGCAGGTTGTCCAGGGTTTCCTTATCGTTTTTGGCGATCAGAGCCTCCACCTTTTGCAGGGAGGAAATGACGGTGGTATGATCCCGGCCGAATTCCCGGCCGATGTTCTTGTAGCTCTGGTGGGTCAGTTCCCGGATCAGATACATGGCGATCTGCCGCGGCATGACCACGTTGTTGGATTTCAGACGGCCCCGGAGCAAATTCTCCTCCACGCTGTAATAGCGGGAGACCTCGCCAATGATCAGAGCGGGGGTGGGCAGGTTGTGCCCGGCGTCCATATACATATCCTTGATGGCCCGGGAGACGTTGGAAAGATCCAGGGGCATCCCGTTGAGCTCGTGGTAGGCCTTGATGATGTTCACCGTGCCCTCCAGGGAGCGGACGTTGTTGGTGATATTCTCGGCAATGTAGTTGCAGATATCGTCCGGCAGATCCATGCCCAGGGAGTTGGCCTTGTTCTGGATGATGGCCATACGGGTCTCATAGTCCGGGGGGATGATGTCGCAGATCAGGCCGCCCTCAAAGCGGGTGCGGAGACGGTCCGCCAGCAGGGAGATCTCATTGGGCGGACGGTCGGAGGTGACCACGATCTGCTTGCGGCCCTCAAAGAGCTCGTTGAAGGTGTGGAAGAACTCCTCCTCCGTGGAGGCCTTGCCGCCGATGAACTGAATATCGTCCATCAGAAGCAGATCCGCGTTGCGGTATTTTTTGCGGAATTCTACGTTGCGATGCTCTCGCAGGGCAATGATCAGCTCGTTGGTAAACTGCTCGGAGCTGATGTAGACGATGTTGAAGTCGGGATAGTTCTGCTGGATCCGGTTGGCAATGGCATAGAGCAGATGGGTCTTACCCAGGCCGGAGGGCCCGTAGATGAACAGGGGGTTGTAGGCGGTGGCGGGCTTGTCGGTGACGGCAAGGGCTGCGTTGTAGGCGAAGCGGTTGGAGGGCCCCACCACGAAGGAATCGAAGGTAAACTGGGGGTTGAAGCGGGGCTTTCCGGTGTTCTCTCTGGACTTCTGGAACTCCGCCATCTCCTCCTCACAGATCACGTTCACGTCGAAGTCCTGCCCGGTCAGCTCCCGCACCGCGTCGCGGATATAGCCCAGGCAGCGCCGCTCAATGAATTCCTTGCAGAATTCCGAGGGAGCATAGACCGTCAGCTTCTGCTCGTTGATCTCCAGAATATAGGATTGGTCGAAAAAGGTGGAAACGATGCCGGGGGTCAGGCGCTCGTCCAGGTAGGCTATGACCTTGGCCCAGATGTAAGCGTTGGAATACATGAAAAACACACCTCCGGAGGGTGAAAAATTCGTATACTACATCCCTATTATTATACCATAAAATCCACCGTTTTACAAGTCTTTTTCGCTAATTTCTTTATAATATTGTATAGAAAGATTTTTAGGGATATTTGTAAACAAATGTTTGATTTTTACGGGAAAATGGAGTACAATCACGGTGAGGTGATTATGACATGGCGGAACGCGAAAAACGAAGCGAGATATTCGACTTCCTTGTGCAGTACATCGATTCCCACGGCTACGGTCCCTCTGTCCGGGAAATTTGCGACGCAGTGGATCTCAGATCCACCGCTACGGTGCATTATCATTTGCGTCAGCTGGCGGAACAGGGAATGATCCGGATCGGCGACGGGAAAAAGCGTGCGATCTCCCTGGTCAAATCTCAGCAAGAGCACCTTCCCTCATCCGAAGGTCCTGCGTCCATCCCCATTCTCGGCACCGTGGCAGCCGGTCAGCCCATCCTTGCGCTGGAGCAGATCGACGGCTACCTGCCCTGGCCCGGTGGCGCGGATTGGTTTGCCCTGCGGGTCAAGGGTGAGAGCATGAAAAACGCCGGGATCCTCTCCGGGGATCTGGTGATCGTTCGGCCGCAGAAGACGGCGGAGAACGGAGAGATCGTAGTGGCCCTTCTGGAGGACGAGGCCACCGTTAAGCGCTTCTCCAAAAAGAACGGGCATATCTATCTGCTTCCGGAAAACGAGGCCTTCTCCCCCATCCCCGGCGATGAGGCGGTGATCCTGGGTCTGGTGCGGGGCGTGGTCAGAACATACGACTAAAATGTTTCACGTGAAACAAATCTGTCATCTTTCGACCTCTTTTTTTCTTGCAATTTCCGGATAATGTGCTATAATCAGGGAGAAATCAAACGGAAAGGAGATTCGACCGTGAAGCTTGTAGCGATTGTGAATCAAAAAGGCGGCGTCGGCAAGACCACCACGGCGGTGAATCTCACCGCGGCACTGCATTCCAAGGGTGCAAGGGTCCTGCTGGTGGACTTCGATCCCCAGGCCAACGCCACCTCCGGGCTGGGCGTCAGCCGTCACAGCAAGTACACCTCCTACGACGTGATCATCAACGGCGTTCCAGCTAAGGACGCCATTGTGCACACGGATTGGGGCGACGTGCTCCCCTCCTCCTCTGCGCTGGCGGGCGCCGGTGTGGAGCTGGCGGACATGGAGCAGCGGGAATTCATTCTGAAAAAGGCGCTGGAGCCGGTGGAGAAGCAATACGATTATATCTTTATTGACTGTCCTCCCTCGCTGGAGCTGCTGACGCTGAACGGACTTTGCGCCGCGTCCCAGATTCTGATCCCGGTACAGTGCGAATACTACGCGCTGGAGGGCCTGTCCGATCTCATGTCCACCATGCGGGTGGTCAAAAAGAGACTGAATCCGGAGCTGACGGTGTTCGGCGTTCTGCTGACCATGTTTGACGGACGCACCAACTTCTCCAGCCAGGTGGCGCAGGAGGTTCGGCATTTCTTCCCGGGCCGGGTCTTTGCTACGGCCATTCCCCGCAACGTGCGGCTGGCGGAAGCGCCCAGTCACGGCGTCCCCATTTGTGCCTACGACAAGCACAGCAAGGGAACAAAAGCATATATGCAGGTCGCGGAGGAGATCCTGCGCGGCACGCGAAAATAGGAGTACCATACATTATGAAAAAGCAATCAGGCTTAGGGCGGGGCCTCAGCGCCCTGCTGGAAGACCCAAATCTGGACTTCACCCAACAAAAGGGCGGAGTCAGCAGCGTTCCCATCCACAAGGTGGAACCCAATCCCCTGCAGCCCCGGCGGGAGTTTGATCCAGAGGCCCTGCAGGCGCTGGCCGATTCCATTACGGCCCACGGCATGATCCAACCGCTGACCGTGCGGGAGCTTCCCGGCGGGTATTATCAGATCATTGCAGGCGAGCGCCGCTGGCGTGCGGCCAGAATGGCCGGCCTGCAGGAGGTCCCGATCCTGGTGATCGAGGCGGACGACCGTAAGGTCATGGAGCTGGCCCTGGTAGAGAACCTGCAGCGCGAGGATCTGAACCCCATGGAAGAAGCCCAGGGCTACCGTTCTCTGATGGAGGACTACGGGCTGACCCAGGCGGAGACCGCAGAACGGGTGGGCAAATCCCGTCCCGCTGTGGCCAACGCCCTTCGGTTGCTGAGCCTCTCGGAGGATCTGGCGGAAATGGTGCGGAACGGGACCCTCTCCCCCGGCCACGCCAGAGCTCTGCTGGGAGTCAAGAGCGAAAAGCTCCGCAAGCAGGCCGCCCAGCGGATCATTGCCCTGCAGCTCTCCGTCCGGCAGGCGGAGACCCTTTGCAAGAACCTGGAAAAGCCCAAGCAGGAGGCAAAGGAAGCCCCGCTGGAGGTGGACTACGTCGCCGAGTGCGAAAAGACTCTGACTCGCCGTCTGGGCCGCAAGGTTCGGATCATCAACGGGAAAAACAAGGGTCGCTTCGAGCTGGAATTCTACGGCCAGGACGACTTGAACCGCCTGCTCTTTGCCCTGCAGCGGATCTCATGGAAGGAGGAGAGCCAGGATGAGTGACGAAAACAAGAATAAATCCGCAGTTGCCATGGAGGAGGATCATACCCCGCCTCCCAGCGATCCTTCCCAGGTCCTCTCCCCGAAGCGCAGATCCGCCCTGGTGACCTACCTGGCGATCCTCTTTGCCATTGCGTTTTTGTTTGTGGCGCTGACCATGGCGTTGGAGTCCAAACGGCTGAAATCGGCCAACGAGGCCCTGGAGGACAAAAACCAGAAGACTTCAGCTTCCCTCACCGGCAGCATCAACGCGCTGCAGGATGAGAACCACAAGCTGATCGACAACAATCAGGAGCTGGCTGCCCAGGTGGCCGCGCTGGAGATGAGACTCCAGAACGCGGAAAGCAGCGCCGCCCAGAAAACCGAGGAATTCAACGCGCAGCTTGGGAAGCTGCAGCAGGAGAAGCAGGCCCTGGAGACTGAGAAAGCGGAGCTGAAAAGGCAGAATGAGACGCTGGCCAAGCAGGCCCAGGACGCCATTGCCGTCAGCGAGCTGCTGCAGAAGGCCATTGTTCTGAACGACGAGGGCGACAATGAGGGTCTGGCCCAGGTTTTGGCCCAGATCGCCCCCATGAAGGAGCTGCTCTCCGCAACCGAACTGGAGCTCTATGAGAGCCTTGTGGTCGACTGACCCGAAACTATGAAATTGTACGAAAAAAGAGGGAAAAACCATGTTAGATATTCGCAGAATCAAGGATAATCCGGAAGAAGTCAAGCGGCTGCTCCGGGCCAAAGAGGTGGACTGTGACGAAGCCGTGGACAAGATCCTGGAGCTGGATCAGAAGCGGCGCGAGCTGATTGCCTCCACCGAGGCCAAGAAGGCCGAGCAGAACAAGGTCTCCAAGCAGATCCCCGTGCTAAAGAAGCAGGGCCAGGACGTGGCCCCCATCTTCCAGCAGATGACGGAGCTGAAAAACCAGATCGCCGCCAATGACAGCGCCCTTGCCGACGTGGAGGCCGAGTACCGGACCTGGATGCTGAGCCTGCCCAACCTCCCCGATCCCGACCTCAAGCCCGGCGGCAAAGAGAACAACGAGCCCCTGCGCTACTTCGGCGAGCCCCATCACTTCGACTTTGAGCCCAAGCATCACGTGGATCTGTGCACGGATCTGGGCCTCATCGACTACGAGCGTGGCGCCAAGCTGGCGGGCACCGGCTTCTGGATCTACACCGGCCTGGGCGCCCGGCTGGAATGGGCCCTGCTGAACTACTTTATGGACTGCCACCTGGCGGACGGCTACGAAATGGTGATCCTGCCCCATATGCTGGAGTACAAATGCGGCGAGACCGCGGGCCAGTTCCCCAAGTTCGCCGACGAGGTGTACAAGATCGCCAATCCCACCGACGAGCGCCTCCACTTCATGCTGCCCACGGCGGAGACGGCCCTGGCCTCCATCCACCGGGACGAGATCATGAAGCAGAGCGATCTGCCCCACAAGATGTTCGCATACACCCCCTGCTTCCGTCGCGAGGCCGGCTCTCACCGGGCCGACGAGCGAGGCATGGTGCGGGGGCATCAGTTCAACAAGATCGAAATGTTCCAGGTCACCCTGCCGGAGAAGTCCGACGAGGCCTTTGAGGAGCTGGTAGGCAAGGCTGAGGCGCTGGTCAAGGGTCTGGGCTTCCACTTCCGCACCGTGAAGCTGGCGGCGGGCGACTGCTCCGCCTCCATGGCCCGCACCTACGACATCGAGATCCAGATCCCCTCCATGAACGGCTACAAGGAGGTTTCCTCCGTGTCCAACGCCCGGGATTACCAGGCTCGGCGGGGCAACATCCGCTTCCGCCGCGAGGAGACCGGTAAGATCGAGTACGTCCACACGCTGAACGGCTCCGGCCTGGCCACCTCCCGCATATTCCCTGCTATGGTGGAACAGAACCAGCGGGCCGACGGCTCCATCGTGGTGCCCGAGGTGCTGCGGAAGTACCTGGGCGGCCTGGAAGTTATCACAAAGTAGGGACGGCACTCTGCCGTCCGCGTTCTGGATGCGTATGTTCCGGTTTTTGAACCGAACAGATACAAAATTTGAGAAAGGAGGTAAACGAAATGGCAAAGAAAGAGAAAAAGGGTATCGTGAAGGAGTTCAAGGAGTTTGCGCTCCAGGGCAACCTGTTTGATATGGCGGTCGGCGTGCTGATCGGCGGCGTGTTCAAGGATCTGGTCAGCTCCTTTACCAACAACATCATCATGCCCATCATCAGCATCTTTACAGGAAGCGTAGATTTTTCTTCCTGGAAGGTGCAGCTCCCCTCCGTTTTTGGCCCGAAGTTGGATGAAAATGGCGTTGAGATTCCAAATTATCTGAACGTCGGCAACTTCATCTCCAGCATTATCTCCTTCTTGATTCTGGCCTGGGTTATTTTCCTGATGATCAAGGGCATGAATCACCTCCGCGCCAAGGCCAAGAAGGCCAAGGAAGAAGAGGAGAAGAAGGAAGAGCCGGCGCCTCCCGAACCCTCCGCCGAGGAAAAGCTCCTCACCGAGATCCGCGACCTGCTGGCAAAGAAATAAGAAAAAAGAACGAGGCAATCGCTTGATTGTCTCGTTCTTTTTTTAAATTCAAAGGAGAACTCCATATCCGTTGAATTCCGGTACGTATTCCAGGCTGGCGGCCTCCGGGCCCTGGAGGAAGCCCTCGTCCAGGCCGAAGAAGTAGAGCCAGGAGAGCACGGTGTCGTATTCCTCCTGGGTGATGCGCCGGTCAAAGGGCGGAAACTTGGCGGCAGGGCCCATGGGAACGTATTGGGACATCAGCGACACCAGCACGGCACCCTTCGGAAAGCTTTGGGCGATCCATTCCAGCACGCCGATGGAGTTGTCCACCTGGCCGGGGAGGATCAGATGCCGGATCAGCACCCCACGCTGCAAAAGCCCGTCCCGGATCACCGCAGGGCCGGTCTGCCGGTACATTTCCAGGATCGCGGACTTTGCCGTCTCCACGTAGTCCGGTGCGGCGGAGAGCAGCCGGGCCAGCTTGGGATCGGAATACTTCATGTCCGGCAGCCAGACGTCGAACTTCCCTTCCAGCGCCCGCAGAGTCTCCACGCGCTCGTAGCCGCCGCAGTTGTAGACGACGGGGACCGGCAGCTTGGGCTCCAGGGCGGGGAGTATGTCCGGCAGAAAGTGAGTGGGGGTCACCAGATTGATATTGTGATGGCCCTCTTGGATCAAACGCTCGAAGATCTCCCGCAGGCGGGCAGAATCCAGGGCGTAGCCGTGACGCTGGGCGGAGATCTCGTAGTTCTGGCAGAATCTGCAGCGCAGGGTGCAGCCGGAGAAAAACACCGCGCCGGAGCCGTATTCGCCGGAGATCACCGGCTCCTCCCAATAGTGGCCGGCGGCTCTGGCGGCCACCGGATAGGCCGGCATCCCGCAAAAGCCGCGCTCCCCCGCCCTGCGGTCAACGCCGCACATTCGCGGGCAGAGCCTGCAGCAGGCGTAATCCAAGGGCGAAACGTCATTCATAAAAATCGCTCCTGCATTGATTTTGCAAAATTATATCACAGAAATCGGGAAACTGCAAGCTTTACGAATGGCGAAGTTTGTGGTATAATAGACGAATAGAAATCAATCGGAGCCCAGTGGAAAATGTTTCACGTGAAACAAAAGGAGACAGAAATGCTGAAGGTCGGACAAACAGAGAAAACGGAGATCACAGGCTATTCCTCGGAGGGAATGGGGATCTGCCGCATCGACGGCTGCGTGGTATTTGTGCCTAACGCCATCCGCGGAGAGCTCTGCGAGATCAAGGTCACCCATGTGAGCCAGAACTCTGCCCACGGAAAGATCGAAACGATCCTCCGGCGATCCCCCCATCGGATCGCCCGTCTCTGCCCCGACGCAAAGCTCTGCGGCGGCTGCCAGCTGCACCACATGGACTACACGGAGGAGCTGAACTTCAAAGCCCAGAAGGTCACCGACGCGCTGAACCGGATCGGAAACCAAAGCATCCCGGTGGTTGCGATAACAGGGGCCAATGGAATGCAAAATGCAAAATGCAAAATGCAAAATGAGGGTACAGTGCTTGTAGGGGGCGGCGCCCTCGACGCCCCGCTTGCCGCACCAACCGCCTGCGGAATGCAAAGTGTAAAGTGCAAGATGCAAAATAACGTAGCTACCCTGGCGGAGATATACGCATATCGTAACAAGGCTCAATATCCGGTGGCGGAGCAGGGCGGGAAGCCCGTGGCGGGCTTTTACAAAAACCGCACCCACGAGGTCATTCCCGTGAAGCGCTGCGCCATTCTCCCCGAGGTATTCGACCGGGTGCGGGACGTGGTGATCCGCTGGGCGACAGAAGACCGGGTCTCCGTCTATGACGAGCGTACCGGAAAGGGCCTGCTGCGGCACATCTACGTGAGGAAAGGCGCTGTCTCCGGGGAGATCATGATCTGCCTGGTGGTGAACGGGTCTTCCCTGCCCCGGGAACAGCGGCTGGTGAACGCCCTGCGCCGGGAGATCCCCGGCCTGGCCTCCGTGGTGCTCTCCGAAAACACGAAAAATACCAACGTAGTCCTGGGCGACGCCTTCCGGAACCTCTGGGGCAAGGACGAGATCCAGGACGTACTCTGCGGCTTCACCTTCCGTCTCTCCCCTCGATCCTTCTACCAGGTCAACCACGACCAGGCCCAGCGGCTCTACGCAAAGGCCGTGGAGCTGGCGGACTTACACGGGACGGAAACCGTGCTGGATCTCTACTGCGGCACGGGCACCATCACCTTGGCCCTCTCCCGGAGCGCGGGCCGGGCCGTCGGCGTGGAGATCATCCCCCAGGCCATCGAGGACGCAAAGGAAAACGCCGTGAGAAACGGCGTGGAAAATGTGGAGTTTTTCTGCGCAGATGCAGGGGAAGCTGCAAAGCGATTTGCTTCCCAGGCATCAGGCATCAGGCATCAGGCATCAGGGGACGAGGGACACGGATTCTTCGCTCCGCTCAGAATGACGGGGAACGTGGGAACGGATCCTTCGACTCCGCTGCGCTCCGCTCAGGATGACAGAATCGGCGGCGTGGACGTGATCGTCGTGGACCCGCCCAGAAAGGGATTGGCCCCGGACGTGATCGACGCCATGGTGACCATGTCCCCTGCCCGGATCGTCTACGTCTCCTGTGACCCCGCCACCCTGGCCCGGGACGTGAAGCTGTTCACCGAACGGGGCTATACCCTCACCCACGCGGAGGCCTTTGATCTGTTCCCTCGGACGTTCCATATTGAATCAGTCGTATTGATGTCTCGAGGCGGGTAGAGTGTACAGTTTTGATACCTGATGGGAAAGGATATTAAAATGGATGACTGGAGATTAAGAGGGCAAGAAGAATACCTAAAGGGTTTGACTTTTTATAAAGTCAGATTTCCGGATTTTTGGCAGAAAGCATATGATGAGAAAAATGCGTTTTATCAAATGATCTCAACAGAGGGACATCGGTTTGTTGAACAGATGCAGCGGGGAGAAGAATATCTGGAAGGCGAAAAGATTCAGCACTTTTGGCATGAACACTGCGAGTTCTGTTGGGAAAAAGCGACAACTGATAAGGAATGTGTTTTTTACTGCACAAAAGATATGCGCTATTGGGTATGTCAGAATTGCTTCAATGATTTTAAGAATTCGTTCGGCTGGGCAGAAAAAGATTCAACCAAGCTGTTTGGTGAGCAGGAACAATGATGTGGTCAACGGCATATTCCTGACGCCGAGGGTCGTATGGACAGCGTAGATAACGGCATTTTTATTCACGCTATTGTCCCAAGGCATGTGGAGACGGTATGTCGGTTGAGGAGGGAAAGATGGTAATCCTTATTACAGGAGCCTCCCACGTTGGAAAAACGCTCCTGGCACAACGAATGCTCGAAAAGTACAAATACCCGTATCTTTCAATCGACCATTTGAAGATGGGGCTTATTCGTGGCGGCCTTACGGAGCTCACACCGGAGGATGATGAGGAACTAACGGACTATTTGTGGCCGATCGTTCGGGAAATCATAAAGACGGCCTTAGAAAATCATCAAAATCTGATCGTGGAAGGGTGTTATATACCCTTTGATTGGAGAGACGGTTTTGAGGAACAGTATCTTCAATCGATCAGATTTATCTGTCTGGCTTTTTCAGATGAATATATAGATTTGCATTTTGAAGAGATAAAAGCGCATGGGTCTGATATTGAAACAAGGCTGGATGATTCTTACTGCAGCGCTGCACAACTGAAGAAAGATAATCACCGGATGATTGAAGGGTATCGGACTGCAGGAGAACAGATTACTCTGATTACGGAAAACTATGAGGATTCGATAAGGAGCGTATTGTTTTTTTGAGATGCCGTCAGAGGATCGGAGGAAAAAGTATGTGTTACTTTCTGTATGGAGCACTTTGGGGAGACATTTCTGAATCGGAGTATGTCGATATCAAGAATAAATACGGTTTAAAAATCTCGCTTGGGACAAAGCATGATGTAAAAAATGCTGTAAAAGCCGCCGCAGAATTTGTCCGGGACGATTACCGCGTTACCGATTGGGTTTGCGACTGTAACAGCCCCATTGGCGGGCACGATCCCAAAGATCCCACCGTGATCGAATTAAGTAATTTGATCACGGAGCTTTCTGCGCTTCCCGGCGCAAAGCAAATCAATATCTGCTTAACCTGGACGGGGAAGCAGAATAAAAAAGAGATCAAGCTGGAACTCAGAGAGATGGATCTACCGACCTTTCTCGCTGATTTGAAGGGAAACACTTTGTATTGCTTGAATATTTAGCGTTTGCATAAACGGATATATGCTGTTTGACTCACGCTGCTATCCCAAGGCACATAGAATCAGTTGCAGCGTTGACTTGAGCGGGGCGTGACGATGAATTTTCTGATAAAAACCGGAGTTCAGAGAGCCGTTTTTGTGTATTCAATGCGTGGGGTGAGGGTTATGAACGTTTTAAAAACCATACGGAATTACTATTTCTACTGCGGGATCGAAAAGGATGAATACAACGCAGTGAAAAAAGACGCCTATATCTCAAATTTTGAGGTTTGGAAGATCCTGCATTTCTTAATGGCGGCCGCATTCTGCCTTCTGTATCTTGCGTCCCTGCGATACAGTATGATGGAAACAAACAGACGGTTCTATCTGCTCGCTTTCCTCTATTCTGCCTGTGCGATCGTTTGTTTTTTCATTCTGAGGAAAGACTCCATCCTCGCGCAGTTCCTGATCTATTTATCCATGTCGTTATTATTCCTGTTCGCGGCCTTCATTAGCATTAACAAGCCCGAAAACAACGCAACGACGTTCATCGTTCTTTTGGTGCTTACACCGATGTTCATGATCGATAAGCCCTATTTCATGACCATTGAGTTGAGTGTGGCCTCCGCCGTTTTCCTGGTCTGGATGCATGACGTAAAGCCAATCGACGTATGGCGGGTTGATCTTGTCAATGCTGTTTCCTTCACGGTGATCGGCTGCTTTCTGAATGTGATCGCAAATGCGCTCCGCATCAGAGAATTTGTTCTGACGCGAAAGATCCGCATTCAACGGGACACGGATGAAATGACAGGCCTGAGAAACAAAGGCTCTTTGACCCGGGAGATCGATGGATTCCTGGAAGATAAGTCAGCGAAAAAGGGACTTTTGTTCGTATTGGATATTGACAGTTTCAAATCCATCAACGATACCTACGGCCACGACGTCGGCGACGACGTGATCATTCAGCTTGGCGGCTTCCTGGGCAAATATTTTACAGATCATGAGATCGTCGGACGTTTTGGAGGAGATGAATTCATCGTATTTATCAAAAATACGGATGATTTAGAAAGCGCCCGCAAAAAAGCAGAAGAGCTTGTTGCAGGTGTATCAAAAAGCGTTTTGCTGCCGGATCATGCGAAAGCGGTAAGCATCAGCATCGGAATTGCCGCCTACAACGGCCACGAGAACAATTACTCCGATCTGTTCAAAAAAGCTGACACCGCCATGTATCAGGCAAAGGCTGATCCCGAAAACAGATTTTATATCTACGAATGAAGGGATATCAGGGAATGAAGGATGAAATCATTCTTTTTGAAACAGAAGATAAAAGCATAACATTGCCATGGTTTATAGATTCGGAGGTGGACTTGGATGAAGGGATATAAACATCTGAAACCAGTGGGCAGGATCGCGCTGATCCTGGTGATGCTCCTCCAGCTGCTGCCGCCCCTTGCCGTGGGCGCGCAGGAGGCGGAGCAGAAGATCGTGCGCGTGGGCTGGAACGAATCTGCGTACTGCTGCATGGAGGACGATACTCCCTTCTGCGCGGAGCTGAGGACGAGGGAGTCGTTGGGCGCACGCAAGGACTGCCCCACCCAGAGGGAGAATATTCAGTATGCGCGCCCGGGCCGTCTGCACGCAGACAGGAGCGCTTCCCTTCCGGAGCTGATGAAAGAAAACTGGCTTGCCGTTCTGCTCTGTGTCACCGCCGTATTTGTCGTGATCCTGCTCCTGCTCGTCAGAAAGCTGAACGCGGAGCGGCGGATCAGGGAATCCCTGCAGCAGGAGCTGGCCCGGATGGAACAGACAAAAGCGGGCGTCAAGGTGGCCTATACCGACGAGCTCACCGGGGTAAAGAGCAAGCACGCCTTTGCAGAGGCGGAGGATCGGATGGATCGCCGCCTCGCGGAAAAGGATTTGACGAGATTTGCGATCGTGCTGTTTAACCTGAACGGCCTGCAGAAGATCAACGACAGCAAGGGACACGAGGCGGGCGACAAGTTTATCAAGGACGCCTGCAGGATCATCTGCGTGCAGTTCAAGCACAGCCCGGTTTTCCGGATCGGCGGCGACGAGTTCGTGGCGATCCTGGAGGGCTCTGATTACGAAAACCGCGAGGAGCTGATGGACTCCTTTGAAAGACAGATGGAAAATAACCTGAAGCAGGGCGACGTCACCATCGCCTCCGGCTACGCCTGCTACGATCCCTCGGCGGACAAAAACGCCCACGCCGTTCTGGAGCGGGCGAACAAGCGAATGTATGAGCGGAAAAAGCAGATGAAGGGAAGAAGAAAATAAATATTCCTGCCGAAATAGTGAAAAGGAGGGAAAGCGTAATGAAACATAGACGGAAAGTGAGACGCTGCGCGGCTTTCCTGCTGTGCGCGGTGATGGTCGCCGCGCTGCTGCTGCCGCTCCCGGCCTTTGCCCAGGAGGAGGAAAAGGTCGTGCGGGTGGGCTGGCACGAAGCGCCGTATTTCTACGTGGATCAGTTCGGCAGGCGCTTCGGCTACTCCTACGAATACCAGCAGAAGGTGGCTGCCTACACCGGCTGGAGGTATGAGTACGTAGAGGGCGGCTGGTCGGAGCTGCTGGAGATGCTGAAAAACGGGGAGATCGACCTGCTGGCCAACGTCTCCTACACGGAGGAGCGCGCCCGGGATTTCCTGTACGCCTCCCTTCCCATGGGCGCGGAGGTCTACTACGTGTTTGTCTCGCCGGACAATACGGAGATCAGCTCGGAGGACTACAGCTCCCTGGACGGGAAGACCATCGGCGTGGCCAAGAACAGCATCCAGTGCGAGCTGTTCCGCCAGTGGGCGGAGAGCCACAACGTCCGGCCGGAGCTGGTGGAGCTGACCAGCACGGAGGAGGAATCCCTGCATCAGCTGGGCAAGAGCCTGGACGGCTTCGTGACCATGGACGTGAATATCGACCCGGACGCGGCGGTGCCCCTGCGGAAGATCGGCTCCTCCGACTACTATTTCGCGGTCAACAAGGAGCGCTCGGATCTTCTGGCGGAGCTGAACGCCGCCATGAGCCGGATCCAGGACGAGAACGTCTATTTCAGCCAGCAGCTGAGCGAGAAGTATTTCAAGAGCGCCAAGGCCAATATGTTCCTCAGCGCGGAGGAAAAGGCCTGGCTTGCCCGGCACGGGAAGATCCGGGTGGGCTACCAGGACAACTATCTGGCCTTCTGCGCGAAGGATCCGGAAACGGGCGAGCTGACGGGCACCTTGAAGGACTATCTGGATTACGCCTCCGGCGCCTTTGAGAACGCCCGGCTGGAATTTGAAGCGGTCTGCTATCCCACGGCCTCCGCGGCCATGGAGGCCCTGCAAAAGGGAGAGATCGACTGTATGTTCCCCGCCAATCTGGTGGCCTCCGACGCGGAGCTGGCGGAGCTTTGCGTGACCCCCGCGCTGATGAAGACCGAAATGGACGCCGTGGTGCGGGAGGACGACCAAAAGGAATTTATCCGCCGGGATCGGGTGACCGTGGCGGTCAATGAGGGCAACACGAACTACGAAATGTTCCTGAAGGATCACTTTCCCCATTGGGAGGTCAAGTACTACCCCGACACCCCCGCGGGTCTGGAGGCCATTGCCGCGGGGGAGGCGGACTGCGTGATCATCAGCAACTACCGCTTCAGCAATATCGCGAAGCAGTGCAAAAAGCTGAACCTGACCACGGTCTACACAGGCGTGGATATGGAGTATTATTTTGCGGTACACAGGGGCGACACCCAGCTCTACTCCATCCTGGCCAAGACCACGGCGGTGGTTCCCAGCAGTACGATCCATGCGGCGCTGACCTATTATTCCGCGGAGGACGCGAAAACCGATTTTATGGAGATCCTGCGGGAGAATCTGCCGGTGGTGCTGCTGGGCATCGTGTCGGTGCTGTGTCTGATCCTGTTCCTGCTGCTGCGGAGCCTCCGGGCGGAGAAAAAGGCCACGGAGGAGGAACGCATGATCCGGGATCTGAACAAGCAGATCTACGTGGACGCCCTCACCCACGTCCGGAACAAGGGGGGCTATGAAGAATTCATGCAGAAGCTGCAGCTCCGCCTCGACCAGGGGGAAACGCTGGGGCTTGCGATCGGCGTCTTCGACTGTGATAATCTGAAGGGGATCAACGATCTGTATGGACACGATAAAGGCGATCTGTACCTGCGCTCTTCCAGCAAGCTGATCTGCCGGGTGTTCCGAAACAGCCCGGTGTTCCGGGTAGGCGGAGACGAATTCGTGGTGATCCTGCTGGGCTTGGATTTTGAGAACAGGGCCGCGCTTTTGAGCCAGTTTGAGGAGGAGCAGGGCACGCTCAGCGTTTCGACGCAGAATGAATGGGAGAGGGTCAGCGTTTCCTCCGGCCTGGCGACCTACGATCCCCTGCTGGATCCCACCTTGAAGGATCTGGCCCGCCGTGCGGATCAGATGATGTACGAGAACAAGCGGGCACGGAAGGAACGGAAAATACAAAATGCATAATGCATAATGCATAATTGGGGAACCGGGAACAGGGATTGTAGGGGGCGGCGCCCTCGATGCCCCGGGACAAAGGGCGGAAGGGAACGATTTCATGAGAAAAAATGCAACCATATCCTTGATATTTACGCTTATCCTGGCGGTAGGCCTGCTTCCGTGTCTGATGATTTCGCGTATGCACAGTTTTCGTTTGACCGTGTGGCAATATCTTCTGCTCATGTTTGCAGCGTGGCTGGCCATATTTATCGCGTTTGAAAGGGAAGACAGACAGACCGGGAGAACGGAAAGAAACAGGAAAGCGGCGAAGGCGAAGTGGAAGCAAAAGGAATTTCAAGCGGGTATGGTAAGACTCTATGACGAAGTGGAACGGAGAAAGCTGGGAAAAGAACTGAACTTGCAAGGCCCCTGGGAGTTTTCCTTTATCTTAACGGACGAGGAAAAGCGGAAAAGGATCCTGGATTTTGTTAAACCGTATTTTAATGAACAGGGACGGGCGGGGGCGAGCGACGACTATCAAAATCTGAATCTGGCCTACGGGGTCACGGACAAGTCCGGAACCGTTTTTGTGACGCTAACCTACTATATGTCGGACTCTATCAAGCGCTGTGACGACTATGACGACTATTCTTACATCGTTCTGACGGGAAAAACGGCGTTTGGTGTGGATTGGAAGGATCGGGGGCGTTCCGGCTGCTTCGAGAAAATCGGGCCTTCCAATATCGGGATGCCGCGCTGGGCGGAGCCATTCAGAGAGATCGTGGGCCAGGCGCTGGCGTTTTATGAGGATCTCGACGAGGAACGTGCCTTTGAGAAAAAGCTCAAGGCCGATGATCCCCAATTTTGCTTATCAAAATTGAAATATCAAGTGCGGCATGAGGCGCTTCGCCCCTATTACAACAATCGGCCCAAAAGGTGACACTGGTACAAGGTTCCAATCGATATGTGTGCGTTCGCCGGGACACCCCCTCATCCGTCATCGGGCTTCCGTGAGACGCCCGATGCCACCTTCCCCCCGGGGGAAGGCTTTGGGAGACGCGGACGGCAGAGTGCCGTCCCTACGGGTTGAACGCGGACGGGGAACGGAAAATGCATTATGCATAATGCATAATGCACGATTCATAAAGAAGAAGGAGGATCGGATATGCTGCACATGATCGTGGAGCAGACCTGCAAATACCCGATGCGGATGGAATACGACCCGGAGACGGGGCGCTTTTCGCCCCGGAACGTCCGCTCGCTCTTCTATGAACGAAGCTTCACCAGGCCCTACGGCTGGATCAAGGAATCCGGGACGCCGCCCCAGCCCCATTGGGACTGCATTTTGATGTCGGAAAGAGAATACCAGCTGGGCGATGAGGTCGCAATCAAGCTCGTTGGCCTATTCAAGCGAAGCGACGGCGATCACAAGTTTATCGTCGTGGAGGCAGAGCGGGAGATCGACGACTTCGCCGGGCTGTCCGACGAGGAAAAAGAGGAGCTGCACAGGCTCTATCCCAGGATCGGGGACGGCGAGGGCTGGTTTGGGCGGCAGGAAGCCGTGTACTGCATGGAGCATCTGGAAAAACCGCTGTGATCGGGAAAAGCGGAGCAAGAGGAGAACGGACAAATGGGCAGTTTTTCGTTTTATTACATCGAAGCGAACCTTCTGTGCGTGATCGTGTTCGGCATTATTCTGTGCCACAATCACTTCAACATGGATCGCCGGGACAAGCAGATCAAATATGACCGGGTGCTGGCGGCGTTTATCGCGTACTTTCTGGCGGACTGCGTCTGGGCCGGCATCGTGGACGGCGTGCTTCCCCGGTGGCTGATCAACCCGGTCTCGTTCGTGATCTATCTCTGCATGGCGGCCACCATCTACTGCTGGTATGCCTTCGTGATGGCCTATCTGCAGACTCCCAGCGGCACCAGCCGGCGTCGGCGGCGGGTCATGCTGCTGCTGTTTCTTGTCTCCACTGTGGCCCTGCTGGTCCACTTCATCGCCGCGCCGGAGACGCTGGTCAACGAACAGCTGGAGACGCTGCCGCTCTACAACGTCTATCTGACTGCCGTACCGGATCTGTATATGATCATCATTCTCCTGGACTCCCTCCGGGGGCTGCGGAAGGAAAAGAGCCCGACGAAGCGGAAAAAGCTGCTCTTTGTGGGCTCCTTCCCGCTGATGGTGTCGGTGGGCGGCTTTGTGCAGTCTACGTTTTTCTCCTACGCTCCCATCTACTGCTTTACCAGCCTGATCCTGATCCTGGTGTTCTACATCGATTCCATCGAAAGCCGGATCTCCATTGATCCGCTGACGCGCCTCAACAACCGGGGCCAGCTGGAACGCTACTGCGCCCAGAGCTCCAACCTCTTTGTGGAGGGCAGGCAGACCGTGGTGGTTATGATGGACGTGGATCGGTTCAAGTCCATCAACGACACCTACGGCCACGCCGAGGGGGACAGAGCCCTGATGACAGTCTCCGGCGCGGTGCGGGAGGCCGTGGAGCAGAGCGGGATCCCGTCCTTTGCGTGCCGCTACGGCGGGGACGAATTTTTGCTCATTTTGCACCCGATCCTCGCCGCAGAGGCGGATCGGCTGATCGCGGCGATCCGGGCGGCGCTGGCCACGGTGAAGGGGGCCTATTCCCTGTCGGTCAGCGCGGGCTACGACGTGCTGCGCGGCCAGGACGACTCGATCCCGGCCTGCATCGTCCGGGCGGACAAAAAGCTCTACCAGGATAAGGAACGCTTGAAGACGGAGGACTGAGCGGGTTTCCAGCAGATACAGACAGGAGGGTGGATATGAAAAAAGAAAGCCGAAAAAGAACGCTCTGGATGTTTGTCGTATCCCTGGCCATGATCCTCGTGCTTTTTGGCGCGGGGGTGGTTCAGAACCGGGCCTACAACAGCAAAAAGCACAGCGCGGTATTCCGGGGCGAGGCACTGTTCCCGGCGGAGCTGGGGGATCAGTCCGGTGTTTGGGCGGCTGCGATCGCCAGAAGCAGCACCTGGGGCAAGATCTTCGACTTCGACGGCGAGGGCCTCACCGAAAACAACTACCAGGCCTACACCTACGATTTCTTTGTGACCAACAACACCGACGATCAGATCTCCGATTTCTCCTTCAAACTGGTGTTCGGCCGGGAGACCTATCTGGCCTCCGCGTGGAACGGCGCGCTGGAGATCCACCAGAACGTGAAGGGCGGAGAGCTGGTGGCAACGATCCCGGATCTGCGGGACTACGACCCGGACGACTACCCCCTGGAAATGTACCGGGTGGACGGAGAGTCCTTCGTGACCATGAAGGCCGGGGATTATCTGGTCTATCATCCCAGCGATTCCATGAACGCCATGGAGATCCCCATCGAGCCCCGGGAGGCCTCCACCCCCGGCATCATTCTGTACGTGGAGATGGGGACGGATATTCACGAGTCCTCCCTGGAGCTGCAATACAGATTCAACCGTGCGCTGAGCAGCGAGCCGTTTTTCTGGGCGTCCATGGTGGGCGCGGCTATCTGGCTGATTGCGCTGATCATCGTCGTTATCACCTCCCTGCAGATCAGAAGATACACGGCGCGGCATGAGCGGGACAACGAGATCATCAACGAGTCCATCGAGACCTTTACAGGCTTTATCGACGCCAAGGATCCCAACACCAACGGTCATTCCAAGCGGGTGGCGAAATACACCCGGCTGATCGCCAAGGAGCTGGGCTACGAGGGCGAAGACCTGGATCGGATCTATTACGTGGCCCTGCTGCACGACTGCGGGAAGATCGGCGTGCCGGACAGTATCCTTCGCAAGCCGGGCCGTCTGACGGAGGAGGAATTTGAGGTGATCAAATCCCATACCGTGCGGGGCGGCGAGATCCTCAGCAGCTTCCGGAGCCTGGAAAACGTGGGCGAAGGCGCCCGCTACCACCATGAGCGCTACGACGGCAAGGGCTACCCCGAGGGGAAGGCCGGAGAGGATATCCCGCTGATCGCCCGGATGATCTGCGTGGCGGACTCCTTTGACGCCATGAATTCGGACCGTGTGTACAGAAGAAGACTCACCCGGGAAAACGTGATCGAGGAGATCAGGACCAACCGGGGCACCCAATTCGATCCCAAGCTCGCCGACGTGATGCTGAGCCTGTTGGAGAGCGGGAAGATCGTCATTGAGGAATGACTCATACTGTATTTTTATACGAAATCGGTTGACACTAAAAAGAAATTATGGTATGTTATCCTTAGAGAAGAAGCCGCCTTTGAGCGTCTTTTGGTAACGATCGCGTGGGTGCTTTCGCACCGGGATCCCCCTGCGGCCGGAGACAACGCTCCGCCCCGGTGGGATCAAAAGACAGAGAGGTTCCGTCATGTATCAATTTTCGGAAGAATTGCGGAAACAATATGAATCCATGACGACGCCCCTGGCCTACTATCAGGCTGTGGACGAAGGGCTTGTTGCGCTCCTTGTGACGGACGGCCTTTGCGCCATGATGGGTTTGGAGCGGGAGAAGCTGACCGAGCAGCTGTCCCGGGAGCGGATCGAGCTGTTCCACCCTCGGGATGCCGCGAAGACCGTGGCGGCCATGCACGCCTTCCTCCACAAGGAGGGCCTTTACGATCAGATCTACCGCACCCGCTATACCCAGGGAGATTCCTACCATTTTGTACACTCCTGCGCTTCCTGGCAGACGATGTCAGACGGGACGGAGCTGGTCTGTATTATCTATCTGGATATGACCCGCTGCATGGAAGAATCGGAGCAGCTTTCCAAGAACGAAAAGCTGTTCCAGGACGATATGTTTTATACCGACAAGCTGACCGGTCTGCCGAACCTGAACTACATGATCCAGTTTGCCGACGAGCGGGTGCACACCATCCGCAGGCTGGGGCAGACGCCCATGCTGATCTACACCGACGTCATTTCCATGCAGTACTACAACGGCCAGTATGGCTTTGATGTGGGCAACAAGCTGCTGTGTCTGGTGGCGGAGACGCTGAAAAGCACCTTCCCGGACGCCCTTGTCATCCGCGGCGCGGACGATCACTTCATCGTGATTGACGCCTTTGACAGCGAGAAGCAGGTGGACGAGAAGATCAACGCCGCGGATCAGCTCATTCAGCAGAAGGCCGAGGGCAACACCTCCGGCATCAAGGCCGGCGCCTGCATCTACCAGGAGCATTCCACCACCGTGGTGGCCATGGATCACGCCAGAGACGCCATCAAGTGGCTGGGCAACGACCTCAACCGGGTCTGCAGCTTCTACACCCGCACGGTAGAGGATCACGACTGGAACCAGCACTATATCATCGATTCCTTCGACCGGGCCCTGCATGAGCACTGGATCAAGGTCTACTACCAGGGGATCAGCCGCACCAAGACCGGCAAGAGCACGGCCTATGAGGCCCTGGCCCGGTGGATCGACCCCATCCGGGGCGTCCTGTCCCCCGGCGAGTTTATCCCGGTGCTGGAAAAATACCACCTGCTCCATATGCTGGATCTCTACATGGCCGAGCAGGTGTGCAAGGATATGCCCATGCGGAGAGTGCGGGGTCTGCCCGTGCTTCCCGTCACGGTCAACTTTGCCGCCCAGGACTTCGACTACGAGGACATCCCCACCAGGCTGGAGCAGATCTACAACCAATACTGCCCCAATCTGCACCCCGAGAAGAAATACCTCATCGTGGAGATCACGGAGCAGGATATGGCCCGGGCCACGGATCGCTTCCATGAGCAGATCCGGCGGCTGAAATCCCTGGGCTTCCGGGTCTGGCTGGACGACTTCGGCAGCGGCTACTCCTCGTTGAACGCGTTCAGCCGCTTCGACGTGGATCTGATCAAATTCGATATGGATCTGCTGCGGAACCTGGACGACCACAACGGCGCCAACCGGCGGATCATGAACGCCATGGTCCAGGTGGCCAGAGGGCTGGGCATCCACACCCTTGCCGAGGGCCTGGAGACCGAGCGGCAGCGAGCCTTTTTGCAGGAGATCGGCTGCGAGCTGGCCCAGGGCTATCTCTACCACAAGCCCGAGCCCCTGGAGGAGACCTTCGTCAAGGCGGAGGCAGGGAACCAGCTCCGGCCCTTCGAGACGCCCGACGAGCGGGAGCAGCTCAGCCGGAAGTGGTTAGACGAGAGCGAGCACAGCCTTGCGGTGATCGAGCAGTTCGGCGACCATATGCCCGGCGGCTTCTACATCTGCAAGGCGGACGAGAGCGGAGAGCTGCTCTACGCCAACCGGAGCCTGTGTCAGCTCTACGGCTGCGACAGCCTGGCGGATTTCAAGGACTTTTCCGGCTTTAATTTGCGCGGCCTGGTCCATCCGGACGATCAGAACGTGATATTCTCCACGGTTCGAAAGCGCATGGAGGGCTATCTCCAGGAGACGGATTACCTGGAATACCGCATTATCCGGAAGGACGGCCAGGTGCGCTGGGTGGATGAGTATAACTATTTTGTCCATTCCGAGCTCCACAAGGACGTGTATTACGTCTTCCTCTCGGATACCACAGAGGCCCGTCAGCGGATCGAGGCCGAGAAGGTTCTGCGGGCCGCCGCGATCGAGGCGCTCACCCGTGTCTATGCCTCGGTGTGGATCATCCACGACCTGGAATCCCAGCGGATGGAGATGTTCCGAACCGACGAAAAGCGGGCCTATATGGAGAAAGCTCTGGCTGCGGCCGGAGTGGATCGCTACTACGACGGCCTGGTGTTCTTCTCCAGGATGATTGTGGAGGAGGATCGTCAGCCCTTCCTGGAGGGGGCCAAGCCGGAGAATGTGGCGAAGAACACCCAGGGGCGGCGGATCTATTCCGTGCCCTTCCGCAAGATCCTGGAAAACGGCGGCTTCCGGTACTACCGGCTGGAGTTTATCCGCCTGGATCTGAAATCCGGAGAGAATACCATCGTGGCGGGCATCAAGGACATCGACGATGAGGTCCGCAAGGAGCGGGAGACCCAGCAGTCCCTGGAGTTCCGGGCCGCCGTGATCGAGGCACTGACCAAGATCTACGATTCGGTCTGGATCGTCAAGGACCTGGTGACCCAGCGCTTTGAGCTGTTCCGCGTGGATAATACCCTTTCCCACCTGATGCCCGCCCAGGAGGCGGCCAAGCTGATCCGCTTCACCGACGCCCTGGCATTCTATTCCCGGCTGATCCTCCCGGAGGATCGGCAGCGCTTCCTGGAGGCGGTGACGCCGGAGGCCATCGACCGGAATACGAAGGACGGCAGGTTCTACTCCGTCCCCTTCCGCCGCGTGTCTGAAAACGGGATCCGGCACTACCGGATGGAGTTTACCCGGATGAACCTGGAGAACGGCGAGACCAATATCGTGGCCGGTTTCCGGGATGTGGATATGTTTGTGCATAGCGTGCAGGAGGGGCTGCCGTCCTGAGGCTCCGGCGGCAGGCGGGGCTGTCACAGCAGCTGAGGCTCCGGCCAAAAACGATACATACCCCACCGTTCGCAAGGCAAATCGGCCTTGCGAACAGTTATTTTAAAAAAAGGTTAAATTTTCCGCAAATAACTATGGAAAATCGAAACGTTTTATGATATTATTACAATAAGATTGTATGCTGACCGGACTGCGCGTTCAGCCCGGCCCACGCAGTACGATAACGCGGAAACGAGGTGGTATGATGACGCTCCAGCTGTTCTATTACTTATTCATTGCCGTGGTGTCCACCATGCTTCTTGGAGTCTATCTCTACCGCTGGCATAAACACCTGGACGCGCATATGACCGTTATTTTCAGCATGGTTCCGCTGGTCAATACGGCATACTTGATGATGTACACCGCCGGCGACGACGGAGAAGTGGTAGCATGGCTGAAGCTCTGCTACCTGGGCGGCTGCTTCCTGCCCTGGATCATTACCATGTGCGTGGCCGGACTGTGCAATTTCAAGGTGAACCGCTACGTTCGGGTGGGCACCTTCCTGATCGGGATCGCGTTTTACGTGTTTGTTCTGACCATCGGCTACTCGCCGCTGTTTTATGAGGCTATGAAGATCACCCGGAACGGCAGCTCCGTGATCATCAACAGGTATTACGGTCCGGTGCATTCCGTGTATTACGCAGCCCTGTTCATCTATCTGGCCATGGATCTGGCGCTGATCGTGTATGCCTACAAAAAGCTGAAAAACGTGTCCAGACGGGTCCTGCTGCTGATGTACATTCCCGTCCCCATTTCCATCCTGGGCTACGCGCTGAACCATTTCACCATCTGGTACGGCTACGAGCTGGTGCCCCTCACCTATCTGGTGGCCCTGTTGGTGTATCTCAGCATCGCCCACAGGATGCCGGTGTACAACCAGAGCGATATGATGGTGGAGTCTCTGATGGATTCCGGCGAGACGGCCTTTGTGACGGTGGACTTCAAATACCGCTACCTGGGCAGCAACGAGACTGCCAAGTACATCCTCCCTGCCCTGCATGAGATCCCGGTGGACGCCTCCATCAACAAATACGAGCCCCTGCGCGCAACCCTGGGCGAGTGGATCGACAACTTCATGCTGGGCCGCGAGACCGGCCGGCACCAATACTACACAAAAGAAGCCAAGAAAAAGGGCTACGACAAGATCTACGCCGTCAACGTCAACTACCTCTCCGACGGCAAGAAGACCTACGGCTATCAGATCCTCCTGCAGGACGACACCAGAAACCAGCAGTACATTCAGCTGCTGGGCACCTATAACTCCGACCTGCAAAAGGAAGTGGAGGCCAAGACCAAGCGGATCGTGGAGATGCACGACAACCTGATCCTGGGCATGGCCACCATGGTCGAAAGTCGAGACAACTCCACCGGCGGCCACATTCGCCGCACCAGCGTGGCGGTGCGTATCCTGCTGGACGAGATGCGGGATGATCCCCATCTGAATCTCTCCGAATCCTTCTGCAAGAATCTGATCAAGGCCGCCCCCATGCACGACCTGGGCAAGATCGCCGTCGACGACGCGATCCTGAAGAAGGCCGGCGCCTTCACGCCGGAGGAGCGCAAGAAGATGGAGCGCCATGCTGCCGAGGGCGCCCGGATCGTCCACGAGATCCTGAAGGAAACGGACGACCTGGAATTCCGGCAGATCGCCGAGAACGTGGCCCATTATCACCACGAGCGGGTGGATGGGCTGGGCTATCCCGACGGTCTCAAGGGCAGAGAGATCCCGATGGAGGCGCGCATCATGTCCATTGCCGATTTCTACGACGCCCTGGTGAGCAAGCGCGTCTACAAGGAGCGGTACTCCTTCGAAAAGGCCAATGAGATCATCCTGGAGGGCATGGGGACCCGCTTCGACCCCACCCTGCGTTGGTACTACGAAAAGGCAAGACCCAAGCTGGAGAAGTACTATTCCACGGCGGACGACTGACAAACGGAAGAAGGCTGCGCTGCCTGCGGCGCAGCTTTTTCCAAATAATGGGACAATGGGAAGGGAGGCGCAGAGATGCTGGAAACACTGAAAATAATGCTGCTGGATAACTACGCCATGTTCATGGAGATCGTCGGCGTGGGCATCATGATGAAGATCAGCACCCACATTCCGGAGTGGATGAAGAAGGTGACCGGCCGCGCCCTGCTCCTGCTGCTGATCGTGACGATCAACTACCATGTGGAGCAATCCACCCACAGCTACAAAACCATGAGCCTTCTGCGCCCCATTCTGACGGCCGTCGGCTATTCTCTGTATCCCATGATCCTGTATTTCCTGATGCGGATCCTGATGGAGGAGCGGCCGTCCAGCCGGAAGATCCTGCTTCTGCTGCTGCCGGAGCTGGTCAGCATCCCGCTGTATATCACCTCCCAGTGGACGCATCTGGTCTGCTGGTTCACGCCGGATAATTTCTACAAGAACGGGCCGCTGAAAAGCCTGCCCTATTTGATCGTTGTCTTCTACAGCATGGTATTTCTCTACCAGAATATCATCTATTTCCGGAGGTTCAACCGGATCGACCGATGGACCGCGGCCTACACCATTCTTATGCCGCTGATCGGCATGATCCTGCTGCGGACGCTGCGGGACGACGGGAATTACAACGCGATCCTCACCTCCGCCATTGTGCTCTATTATATGTTCATCTATATCCACAAGGCGAAGATCGATCCGCTGACTTCCCTGCTCAACCGGAAATGCTGCTATGAGGATCTGGAAAACCGGGCCAAATCCATCACGGCCATCGTCTCGGTGGACATGAACGATCTGAAATACTTCAACGACAATATGGGCCACCAGGCCGGCGACGAGGCGCTGAAAACCATCGCGGAGCAGCTGCAGAATCACTGCGGCAAGGGCGGAACGGCGTACCGGGTGGGCGGCGACGAGTTCATCATTCTCTACTGCAACACCGAGGAGGCGGCGATCCGCAGCGCGATCGCGTCCATGCGTGAGAAACTGCAGCAGACCCTGTATACCTGCGCCTTTGGCTACGCCATGGTGCGGGCCGAGGGCGTGGAGGCAGCCATGGTAGCTGCGGATCAGGCCATGTACGCGGATAAGGCCGCCATCAAGGTCGGGCAGAAGAAGCAGGAGAGGATGGCGCAGACCCACACCTGAGCGTCTTCAGACGGGATAACAGCAGAAAGAGAGGTGTCAGCAGATGATCCGGTTCGATCTTGAAAACGCGGCGTGGATCCTGTCCTTGTACTGCCTTGTCTACTGTCTGATGGTAAACCGCAGGCAGTACAAGTTTTCCAGGAGCGTCAAGGCCAATCTGCTGAATCAGCACGTCGTCTTTATTCTGGCTGTTTTCAGCCTCACGGTCACCTCCGCGTCCTCCGTGGCGGGCTCCTTTTTGGAGACCCTTTCTTCCCGGCAGGTGTTCTTTTGGCAGTACCTGCTCCATACACTCTACTACCTGTTCCATATCACCCTGTCGACCTGCCTTGCCCTGTATTTCATGGACATTACCGGTGCGGGCGTCGGCAAGAAGGAAAAATACTTTATTCTCTTCTCCCTGCCCTATCTGCTTGTTGTTCTGCTGATTTTGACCAACCCGCTTTCTGACGTCTGCTTCTATATGGACGCCCGCGGCTACCACCGGGGCGCGTGGATGCCGCTGTTGTATGCCTGCGGCCTGGCCTATCTGGTCATTTGCTTCCTGCTGTTCTTCCGACATATCCGGGCCATTTCCCGGACGGATCGGATGGAGGTTGGCGCGCTGCTGTTCCTGGCGGCTGTGGGCGTGGTGCTCCAGGCCCTGTATCCCCAGCTCCGGGTGGAGCTCTTTGCGGAGGCGTTGACGCTCCTCGGGATCATGATGATCATGGAGGAGCGCAGCGGCCATGTGGATCCCCTCACCGGCGCGCTGAACCGGCCTGCTCTGGTGGAGGCCAGCCGGCGGCTGATCGAATCCGGAAGGAGCAGCCGGCTGATCCTCGTGAAATTGACCAACCTGGATCTGTTCGCCAAGCTCTTCTCCAGCCGAGAGATCGACAGCCTGATTTTGCAGGTTGCCGAATGGCTCACTGAGACGGCGGGAGATTATGAGCTGTTCCATTACCGGGATCGGGACTTTGCCATTCTGGTGCCGGACGAGGCGAACGCTTTGGCCGACGAGCTGGGCGGTGCTATTTTGCAGCGCTTCGAGCAGAATTGGCAGACCGGTGCGGTCAACTTCCGGCTGGAGGCGGAGCTCTGCATCGTTCGGGTCCCGGAGGACGTGTCCTCGCTGAACGAGCTGGATGAGCTGATCGCCATTCGCTTCCGGGAAAAGAACCAGGGGACGCGCCTGGTGAGCTTCCATGAGGTCTCCACCTTCCGGCGCAATCGCCACCTGGCCCAATCCCTGCGGGACGCGGTGGAGGGGCAAAAGCTCCGGGTCTGGTATCAGCCGATCTGGTCGGTGGAGGAGGGCCGCACCGTGGCCGCGGAGGCCCTGCTGCGGATCGACAGCGAGGAGTTCCGGGGCATCTCCCCGGAGGTCTATATCCCCGTGGCGGAGCAGTGCGGCGTGATCCGGGAGATCGGCCTCTTTGTGTTTGAGGAGGTCTGCCGCTTCCTCCGGGACTGCGATTACCGCAAGCTGGGCCTGGAATATGTGGACGTGAACCTGTCTGTCTACCAATTCCTCCACGACAATCTGGCGGAGCGCTTCGAGGCCATCCGGGAGCAGTACGGGCTTCCCCGGGACGCCATCAACCTGGAGATCACCGAGTCGGCCTCCATGCAGACGCCCGTTGTGGAGGCCGCACTGGAGGAGCTGCGCCGCATCGGCTATCACTTCTCCCTGGACGACTTCGGCACGGGCTATTCCAATCTGGTCCAGCTGATCCGCACCAGCTATAAGAACGTCAAAATGGATAAGTCGCTGCTCTGGGACGGCGACCACAACGAGAACGCCGCCCGCCTGCTGGACAATCTGATCCGCGTGATCCGCGGCCTGGGCTGCAACGTGGTGCAGGAGGGCGTGGAGACGCCGGCGCAGCTGGAGCGCAGCGCAAGCGCCGGCGCCAATCTGATCCAGGGCTATTTCTTCAGCCGCCCCATCCCGGAGCAGAAGTTCCTGGAGTATCTGAAACGAGGAGAATCAAACTGAATGATGGCAAAACGTGTGCTGGGATATTTGAAGAAAGAACTGATGCTGACCCTGTCGCTGCTGGCGGCAGGGATCGCTTTGCTGATCACGCCGCCCTCCAAACAGCTGCTGGCTGACATCGACTGGCACACCCTGGGCACGCTGCTGATGATGCTCTGCGTGCTGGAGGGCTTCAAGCAGGAGAACGTCCTGCGGCCTGTGGTGCGGTTGGCCGGCGGGCTCAAACGCATGACCACCCTGTCCCTGTTTTTGATCTTCGGGGTGTTCTTCACCTCCATGTTCGTGACCAACGACGTGTCGCTGATCATCTTCGTGCCGCTCACCATCCTGCTGTTCCGCGGCGGCGGCAAGGAGAAGTACATCCTGCCCGTGATCTCCATGGAGAACATCGCGGCCATCCGGGGCAGCCTGCTGATGCCCTTCGGCAGCCCCCAGAACCTCTTTCTCTACGGGCAGGCCAAGGTCAGCGCCTGGCACTTCATGCTCCATATGCTGCCCCTGTGCGTCATGTCCGCGGTGCTGCTGGTGGGCTTCGTCTTCTTCCTCTACCGGAAGGACCCCCGGGAGGAGATCAGCGCCGCCGGGGCCGAGACCCCCTGGGATCCTGCCCGGAAGAAGCAGCGCATCACCTATGCCCTGCTCTTTCTGCTGATTTTGACCGTCATCGTCACCCGGACGGAATACTGGTACGTGGCCGTCGGCGTGGTGCTTGCCGCGATCCTGATCGTGGATCGGAAGCTTTTGACCAAGGTGGACTACGTGCTGCTGGTGACCTTCCTCTGCTTCTTCGTGTTCTCCTCCTCCATCGCGGCCAACGAGACCATCGCCGGGGTGCTGAAAAAGGCCGTGGCGGGAAACGAATACTGGTGGGCCATCGGTCTGAGCCAGATCATCTCCAACGTGCCGGCCTCCATCGTGCTCTATCCCTTCACGGAGAACTTCGCGGGCCTCATCTACGGCGCGGACACCGCCGGCCTCTGCTCGCTGATCGGCTCCCTGGCCTCGGTGATCAACTACCGCATCTACGTCCGGGAGTACCCCTGCCAGGGCGGGAAGTTCGTCAAGACCTTCACCCTGGTGAGCTGGGCCTTCTTCCTCATCGTGGTGATCCCCGGTCTGCTCCTGTCCCGGTGGAGCTTCTTCTGAGCATCAAAAGACCACGGGCTCCGGCGTATTCCGCCGGAGCCCGTGGTTCTATTTTTTCTGTTGGCAATCACTGCTGGCTCTCAATGTAGCTCACGATGTCGCCCACGGTCTTGAGGTTGGGCAGGACGTCGTCCGGGATCGTGATGCCCTTTTCCTCCTCCAAGGTCATGAGGAGCTGGAGCACGTCCAGGGAGTCGGCCCCCAGATCGTCCTTGATGCGGGACTCCATGGTGATGTCGGCAGCGTTCAGCGGGAGCTGGTCGCAAAGGATGGCTACGAGTTCTTCAAACATAGATTTTTTCCTTTCTTTGATTATATTTTTTTCACGTAAGAACGTCTGCGTTTGTGTTGGACTGCCTTAAAGCGCTTCCACTGGTTGATGATGGCCCGGTTGTCCTCCAGGTTCAGATTGGTCTCGGCGTACTCCACGCCCTCCTCCCGCAGCAGCTTGAGGATGTGGGCGGAGACCACCGTGGCCACGCCCCGGTTGGCCCATTCGGGATCCACGGCCACCAGGCCCAGATCCAGGATCCGGGGGTGCTTGATGTCGCGGAAGACCCGCACCAGGGCCGCGGGGGTCAGCTTGCCCTGGGATTTCTGCAGGGCCCGGGACAGGGACGGGAAGCAGAGCCCCAGGCAGACCAGCTTGTCGTTCTCGTCCAGGATCACGCCGACGTATTTCAGCTCGATGATCAGCATGAAGTTGTCGATGATCATCTTCTTCGTGCCGTCAGTGAAGGGGACGGTGCCGTAGATGTTCTTGTAGCCCTCGTCGATCAGAGCGAAGAATTCGTCGGCGTAGCGGCGGATGAAGTCCCGCTTGTTTTTGGCGGGGCCGAAGCGGAGATGATAGCGCTCCATCACGTAATCGGCCATCTTCTCCAGGGTGCCGTCGTCCTTGTCGGGCAGATAGATCTTCCGCTCCTCCCAGTCCACTTCCTTTTCGTAGCCCAGGTTCTCAATGAGGCGCTGGTAGTAGTCGGCGTTGTACTGCTCCTCGAAGGTGGCCAGCTCGTCGAAGCCCTCGATCAGCAGGCCCTCCCGTTCCAGATCGGAGAAGCCCAGGGGGCCGCAGATCGTGTCCATGCCCTTCTTCCGGCCCCAATCCTCCACCGCGCCGAAGAGGGCGTTTGCGACCTCCTGGTCGTCGATGGCGTCGAAGCGGGTGAAGCGGATGCGCTTCTCCCCGGTCTTCTGATTGTGGGCCTTCTGGAGGATGCCCTGGATGCGGCCCACCATCTTCCCGTCCCGGTAGGCGTTGAAGCAGATGGCCTCGCAGGTGTCATAGTAGACGTAGTCCGGCCGGAACATCTTCTTCTCGTCGCCGTAGAGGGGCGGGACGAAGCAGGGGTTGTCCTTGTAGAGCGCCAGGGGGAAGTTCATAAAGTCCTTTTGCTGTTTCTTGGTCTTGACCTCAACGATTTCGATCATTTCTCGGCCTTCTTTCATAATGAGTGTCGGTTCGGCGGGATAGCTGCCGGAGCTGCCGGGATGTCGCCTGCGGTCTCGGGCATGGGAATGCCGGTACAGGCTCCCCCGCCCGCAGTACCCGGAGAAGTGGCCGGCACGCGGACATCGACCGGCCCGCCGGACATGGGAGTTTCCCTTCGGGATCGGGAATCAGGGCTCATATGGCTCAAATTCCTTCAGGTTCAGCTCTCGTTGCAACTCCTCCCTGGTCGGCATATAGGGAAGGTACTTCGCTGCGAAGATCTGTTTGTTATCCTCCGGCAGCGTGTATTCAACCAGGGTATCGCTTTTGTCGGCGCATAGCACGATCCCGATGGGCGGATTGTCCCCCGGATTCATCATTTTCCTGGTGTAGTAGTTCACATACATCTGCATTTGGCCGATATCCTGATGGGCAAGGTCACCCACCTTTAAGTCGATCAGCACGAAGCATTTCAGAATATAGTTGTAGAAGACCAGATCAATGTAGAAATGCCGTCCATCTACATTAAAGTGCTTTTGCCTTGCCACGAAGGAGTAACCCCTGCCCAACTCCAACAGGAACTTTTGCAGGTGATCGATCAGGGCCTGCTCCAGGTCAGATTCATAGAAATGCGTATTGACAGGCAGATCAAGGAACTCCAGGACATATGGATCCTTGATAATTCTCTCATATTCAGGTTTTGGCTCCAGGGATTCAATTTCAGCGGAAACCGCGGCCTTGTCCTTGCTGGCCAGGATCCGTTGATAGTAAAACGAGTTGATCTGGCGGTCCAACTGCCTGGAGCTCCATCCGCTATTTGCTGCTTCATCCAGGTAAAACTGCCGTGCAGCAGCGTTCTCAATACGCATGAGGCTGCGATAATGCGTCCAGCTCAATTCCGAACGCAGTGCGTTCGCATTTGGAAAAGCCAGATAGAATTGCCGCATCAGTTGAAGGTTGCGAACGGTAAAGCCCTTTCCAAATTCTTCGGTCAGCCTGTCAGCCAAAAACTGCAAAAGCTGCTTTCCGTACGCAGCGCGTTCACTTTCTCCGCATACCGCAAGGATTTGTTTGCCGATGTTCCAGTACGCCGTTACCATGGCATGGTTTATGGCGGAGCTGACTTGCTTTTGCGCGGTTACGATATAGCTGCGGACAGCTTGATAGGTTTCCTGGCTGACAATGCTTCCGTTTGGGCTGAGGGCAATCTGATGATCGGACAAGAAAAACACCACCCTTTTCGGGATTCCCGCTTCCTTTTTGAATGGACAGCCCTCAGAGCTCGACGTCCAGCTTTGCCACCACCGCCGCGCAGCGGGGGCAGAGGCCCTCGGCGTTGGCCTTGGTGGAGTGCATCCAGCAGCGGGGGCACTTCTCCCCTGCCGCCTCGGAGACGGTGACGGTCAGGCCGGGGTAGTTGGTTCCCTGGGCCACGATGGCGTTGTCGGCAGCGGCGGCCTCCCCGGTGGAAACCGCGGAGACAATGAACAGCTCCGCCAGATCCAGACCCTTGACCGCGTCCAGGGCTTTGGCGGCATCGGAAACGGCGGACGGCAGAGTGCCGTCCCTACCCGCGGCGCTCAGGGAGACCTGGGCCTCCAGGGCCTTGCCGATGCGCTTGTCGGCTCTGGCCTGCTCCAGCACGCCGTACACGTCCTCCCGGACCCGGATCAGGGTGTCCCACTTGGCCATGGTGTCCGCGTCCAGGGCGTAGTCGGTGAAGGGCTGGTTCATGTCGTTGAAGACCACGTTCCGGGCATCGTCGCCCTTGCGGTGGGGCATGGCCTGCCAGATCTCGTCGCAGGTGAAGGCCAGGATGGGGGCGAAGAGCTTGGCCATGGTGTCCAGGATCAGATAGATGGCCGTCTGAGCGGAGCGGCGGCGCAGGCCGTCCTTCTCGTCGCAGTAGAGGCGATCCTTGAGGATGTCCAGATAGAACTGGCTCAGCTCCACCACGCAGAAGTCGTTGATGGCGTGGGTGAGCACATGGAACTCGTAGTTGTCGTAGGCCTTGAAGCCGGTCTCGATCAGCTTATTGAGGCGGGTGACGGCCCAGCGGTCCAGCTCCAGCATCTCCTCCGGCTTCACCAGCTGGTCGGCGTTGAAGCCGTCCAGGTTGCCCAGGCAGTAGCGGGCGGTGTTGCGGAATTTCAGATAGTTCTGGCTGAGCTGCTTGAAGATCTCCTTGGAGCAGCGCATATCCGCGTGGTAGTCGGCGGAGGCGGCCCAGAGGCGGAGCAGGTCCGCGCCGAAGTCCTTCACGATGTCGGCGGGATCCACGCCGTTGCCCAGGCTCTTGTGCATGGCCCGGCCTTCGCCGTCCACCGTCCAGCCGTGGGTCAGGCAGGCCTTGAAGGGAGAACCCTGCCCCGTGGCGCCCACGGAGATCAGCAGACTGGACTGGAACCAGCCGCGATACTGGTCGGCGCCCTCGATATACACGTCGGCGGGCCAGTGCTCCGCGTTATCCCGCTTCAGGAAGGAGATGTGGGTGGAGCCGGAGTCGAACCAGCCGTCCAGGGTGTCGGATTCCTTGTCGAAGGTCTTGCCGCCGCAGTGGGGGCAGACGAAGCCCGCGGGGATCAGCTCCATGGCTTCCTTCTCAAACCAGACGTTGGAGCCGTGATCCTTGAAGAGCTCGGAGATATGGGCGATGGTCTCGGGGGTGCAGACGGGCTTGCCGCAGTCCTTGCAGTAGAATACGGGAATGGGCAGACCCCAGCGGCGCTGGCGGGAGATGCACCAGTCGTTGCGCTCCCGGATCATGGAGATCAGCCGATCCTTGCCCCAGGCGGGGAGCCAGCGGACTTCCTCGCAGGCGGCCACGGCCTCGTCCTTGAAGGCCTCCACGGAGCAGAACCACTGAGGCGTGGCTCGGAAGATGATGGGGCTCTTGCAGCGCCAGCAGTGGGGATAGGAGTGCACCACGTTTTCGGAGGCAAAGAGCATACCGCTCTGCTTCATGTCTTCCAGAATGACGGGGTTGGACTCCTCCGTCTTCATGCCGGCGTACTTGCCGGCGTAGTCGGTGTGGCGGCCCAGATCGTCCACGGGGACGATGAGCTCCAGGCCGTAGCGCATACCGGTCTGATAGTCCTCGGCGCCGAAGCCGGGGGCGGTGTGGACGCAGCCCGTGCCGGAGTCCATGGTGACGTACTCAGCGTTGACCAGCAGAGAGGTCTTGGGCAGGAAGGGATGGTCCGCCAGCATATACTCAAAGAAGGAACCGGGGTGGGTCTCCAACACCTCCCAGGTCTCGAAGCCGCCGATCTTCATAACCTTTTCGGTCAGGGCCTCCGCCATGACGTACATTTCGCCGTTGGGGGCCTTGACGATGACGTAGTTCTCACGGGGATGGAGGGCGATGCCCAGGTTGCCGGGCAGGGTCCAGATGGTGGTGGTCCAGATCACGAAGTAGAGCTTGCTGAGATCCAGGTGGCTCAGCTTGCCCTGGTCGTCGTGCATGGGGAACTTCACGTAGACGGTGGTGCAGGGGTCGTCCTGGTACTCGATCTCGGCCTCAGCCAGGGCGGTCTCGTCCTTGGGGCACCAGTTGACGGGCTTGAGGCCCTTGTAGATATAGCCCTTGCGGAACATTTCCCCGAAGACCTGGACCTCCTCGGCCTCGAACTCCTTGTCCATGGTGCAGTAGGGATGCTCCCAGTCGGCCACGATGCCCAGACGCTGGAAGCCCTTGCGCTGACGATCCACGTAGTCCAGGGCGAAGTCCCGGCAGGCGGAGCGGAAGTCGGGCACGGACATGGCCTTGCGGTTGAGCTTGTTCTTCTTGATGATGGCGGACTCAATGGGCATACCGTGGTTGTCCCAGCCGGGGACGTAGGGGGTGTCGTAGCCCCGCATGGCCCGGGAGCGGATGATGAAGTCCTTGAGGGTCTTGTTCAGGGCGTGGCCCATGTGGATGTCGCCGTTGGAGAACGGGGGGCCGTCGTGGAGGATGAACTTGGGCTTGCCCGCGTTCTTCTTCCGCAGCTCGGCGTAGATGTCGATCTTGTCCCAGCCCTCCAGCATACCGGGCTCCCGCTGGGGCAGCCCGCCCCGCATGGGGAAGTCAGTCTGGGGGGTGATGATTGTCTGCTTGTAATCCATACGTTATTCTCCTTGTCGGAAGTATTTTCTGATTTGAATGCAAAATGCAAAGTGCAAAATGCAAAATTACCGTTGAATTTGATCCCTGCGGGGAAACCAGCATTCCGGATCGCCGCCGTTGACGGTTTCCAGGGTGACCTGGTTCCAGACCTGCTGCAGAGATTGACCGTGAAAAACCGGCGCAGAAAGGAAGTCGTCCAGAGCGTCATAGTCATAGGCCTGAGAGCCGTCATGCACCAGACCGTACCAGTACACATCTTTCGCAGGGTTCTCCGAATCCGGCATTTTTCCCATCCAGCATTCGTCATATTCCGGTATGCCGTCCACAGAAAAGCTGATCTCAATACAGTATTTCTGCTTCAAATCCTGCCGAAGGAATGCTTTTATCACGTCAAAAGAAATCATGCCGCTGTTTCCTCCCTGCCGGATCCTTGTCACTTGTCACCTGTCATTTGTCACTGAAAGAAGAACGCCCCTGTCTCTGACAAGAGACAAAGGCGTTCTTCCTCTGCGGTACCACTCTTATTGCCGCGCAAAAACGCGGCCGCTCGACATGGTGTAACGCCCATGAAACGTCCCGGTCTACGCAGGCATGCCCTTCGGCGGGATGCTCGGGGAGGATCCGCAGGGTCGAATGCCGCTGTCTTACACCAACCGACAGCTCTCTGCGCGCATTGCTGATCTTGCACGTTCCCTTCAACGCATGATATTCAGTTTAGAATTTGCTGCGCAAATGTTATGATTACTTCGCAAGTGATGATTGTGCTTCGCACAAGTTATGATTGCTTCGCAAGCTGCTAACTGCCGCAGGCATCATAACTTTCCCGCAGGGAAATCATAACTTGCCCGTAAGGGCAATCATAACTCGGCTCCTGTTGCCTCGGGCGGGCGGCCACTGGCCGCCCCTACGGTCAGGGCTGATAATTCTTCCCGAATTTCAGATTCGCGAACTTGGCCGTGGTGCGCTCGTCCAGGGCGGGCATGACCTTGGTGGCTGCCTTGGCGGCGTCGGGCTTGTTCTCGGGCTTGGGGCGCACAGCCTCGCCGGTGATGCTGGCCACGCTCTGCTCGATCCGGGCGGCGATGTCCTCGGGCTTCTCCGACTGGGTGCGGGGCAACTCCTTCTCGGGCTGCGGACGGGGAGGATCCTTCTCGGCCTCGTAGTCGTAGGCCTTGCGGACGGGCTTGACCTTATCCATGGGGAGCTCCAGCTTCTTGAGCGCCTCCAGCACCTTCTGCTGCTGGGCGATCTGCGCCTCCACAGCGGCCACGAATTCGGCGGTGGCCTCCTTGGCGTGACGCAGCCGATCGTTCTCCGCGTTCACGGAGGCGTCGGCGTCGCGGCTGGCGTTCTGCGCCTCCAGCTTTGCCTTCTGCACCAGCTCATCGCTCTTGCGCTGGGCCTCGGCCACCATAGCGTCGCATTCCTCTTTGGTCTTCTCCATGGAGGCTTTGATGGCGGCCTCGTTGGACTTGAAGCTTTCCAGCCGCTCCACCAGAAGCCGCATTTTGCTCTTGAGCACAGCGTTTTCTTTGTAAAGCGTGACGTAGTCCGCCATCATGGGCTCCAGGAAATCGTCCACGGACTTCATCACGTAACCGCCGATTTTGGCTTTTTCAAAACATACTTCCTGTAAATCTTGTGGTGTCAGCATTGCTTGACGCTTCCTTTCTCTGTGTGGTCAATCACATGTAGGGGGCGGCGTCCTCGACGCCCCGAGCCTCCCGATTCCGAACGGTGCGGAGCCTTGGAGCGGACGCCCCCGTACGAAAGTGTTAGAAGTAAACGCCGCTGTTTTCCAGCTCCTCCACGAGATCGCCCACGATCTCCACATTGAAGGGCGTCAGAATGTAGGTAGAGATCGCAACCTTCTTGATCTTCCCGTCCAGGGCGTAGGCCACGCCGGAGAGGAAGTCCACCAGCCGGCGGGCAACGTCCTTGTTGGTGGATTCCAGATTCAGCACAACGGCCTTCTTGTCCCGCAGATGGTCGGCGATCTCGGAGACCGTGTCGAAGCGGTCGGGCTTGACCAGGATCACCTGCATCGAGCTGTTGTTGTTCAGGTTGACGACTCTGGCGGGGCCGGAGCGGCGGGCGGTGCTGCTGGGCTGGGGATCGGGTGCGGAAAAGGCGGAACGCCGGGGAGACGGAGCGGGTTCGGGTTCGGGCTCCAGATCCTCCTCCTCGTCGTAATCATACTCATCCATGTCATCTTCGTTGTAGGGGCGGGTCAGCTTCTTGAGTTCATCCACAAATCCCATGGTGCGGTTTTCCTCCTGTATATGTATATTTGTTATTATTTATCTGGTTGCGCCGGTAGGCGCGGCCCGGGGGCGGGCGCCGCCTGCCGCTACGCGGGGTAGTGTCTGGCGCCGAAGATCGCGGTGCCGACGCGGATCATGGTGCTGCCCTCGGCGATGGCGTCTTCAAAATCGTCGCTCATGCCCATAGACAGACATACCATAGACACATTATCGTATTTTTCTGCTGCAATGTCAATAAAAAGATTCCTCATTTTCGCAAAATATTTACAATTATCGCCCTTTTTTTCGGAAATGGGAGGAATTGCCATCAGCCCGCGCAGGAAAACGCCGGGATACGCGGCCATCTGCCCTGCCAGGGCCAGGGCCTCCGCCGGGGTGAAGCCGCCCTTCTGGGGCTCCTCGCCGATGTTGACCTCCAGCAGGATCTCCTGCCGGAGCCCCAGCCGCAGGGCCGTTTTATTCACGGCTTCCAGCAGCTCCATCCGGTCTACGGATTGGATCAGATCCACCTGGCCGACGACCTTGTTGACCTTGTTGGTCTGCAGGTGGCCGATGAAGTGGACGGGCTTGCCCTCGTAGGCGCCCAGGGGCTTTTTCTGCACCAGCTCCTGCACCCGGTTTTCGCCGCAGCAATCCACGCCGGCGGCCACGGCCTCCTTGACCCGGTCGGCGTCGTTCATTTTGGTGGCCGCGCAGAGCAGGATCTCTGCAGGATCCCGTCCGGCCGCCCGGGCTGCGGCCTCCATTCTGGCCCTTAGGGCGGAGATATTTTCCGCGATACTCAATTTATCATGACCTTTCCGTTAAAGATTTCTTCGGTGGTGAGGATGATCTCGTCGTCCGGCCAGAGCATATCCGTGGAGGATTTGTCCAGCTCCACGATGAAGCTGTCGCCGTCGTCGTAGATGATGTTGATGGGCTTCCATTTGGCCTCCGCGCCCTCCAGCACGTACACGCCGCTGCGGTTTTGCTCGTCGGCGTAGATGGCGGTCTTGGGCACCCGCAGACCGGAGCGATCCGCGAAGACCAGGTCGGCGGTCTCGGTTCGGGCGGAGACCGCGTCCTGGATGTAGGATTCCGAGGACAGCACCAGAATACAGCTGCCGCCCTCCGAGGCGGAGATCCGCTCCACCTTCATTCGGACGGTCTCATAGAAATCGTAGGCGAAGTTCACGTCGATCCGGTCTCCCAGCTCCAGGCCGGAGAGGTTCCGGGACGGCACCACGGCGGCGTAGTACCATTTCTGGGAGGTGACCAGCTTGCCCACGGCGCCGGTCTCCCGGCGGGCAAGCCCGTCGAACTTTTTCATCGAGGAGACGGTGGCCGTCTCCAGAAACGCCGGGGTGAGCTCGTCCTCATACCCGTCGGCCACCGCGGAGAAGTAGCCGGACACCGGCGCTGTGACGACGCCGGCCTCAGAGCCGGCCTGGGCACGAAGATCCTCCAGCTGTTTCTCGGCGTCGGTGATGCGCGACCAGATCGCCTGGGCGTCCGCGCTGTTGATGTAGCGCCGCAGCAGGTAGGGCTTCAAGGACTCGGCAGTCTTCCCCGCGGCGCTGTATTCCCGCCGGGCGGCCGAGACCGTGACCTGGTTCATCCGATACAGGATCTCTGCGTCCAGCGTGGCGGAATCGGTGTCGGTGCCCGAGAAGGAGTAGGCGTAGTGCATCTGGGCGATCTCCTCCTCCAGCGCGTCGATCTTCTCATGGAGCGCCTTGGCGGCCTCGCTGCGGTAGGCCACGGCCACCACCTGGCCCCGGCCCACCTTCTCGCCCTCGTCCCGGGAGGGCACGATGATGTCCCCCGCGCCGACCTTGATGATCTGCTCGGAACGCACCAAGAAGCCGGAGGTGGTGATCCCATCGCCGACTTCATAGCGCACAGCCTTATAGGTCGTGAATCCGTCCCCCGAGAAGCGGGTCACGGAAAACACCAGATAGCAGGTCATCACGCCCAACAGCGTAATGAGCACCGCTTTCATGAATTTGTCTCCTCGCATGGGTGAAAAGACCCCCTTTTGCACGCGCCGCGAGGATTCCAAACCGCCGGGTTAAGGTGCCAATTTCACCGGGCGGGCCGGTACAACCGTGGAGATCGCGTGCTTGTAAATCATTTGCTGGCGGCCCTCCGAGACCAGACAGACCACGAAGCTGTCGAAGCCCGTGACCACGCCTTTCATCTGAAAGCCGTTCATCAAAAAGACGGTGACAAGCTGACGTTCCTTGCGTACGTCATTTAAAAACAGATCCTGAAGATTTTCAATAGCAGCCATGGGATTACCTCGTTTCTATGTAAAATGGATAATCCTATGGTAACAGCTTTGGACAGTCGAATGCAGTTGAAAGCGGACAGAAAGGTTTATTTCTTCCCTGCCAGCCATTTGGCCAGGGCGTCGGCCATGGCGGGGTTGCTGTCGGTTTTCTGCTCCTGCTGGGCCATATAGCGGCGGACGTCGGACTTGCCCGCCCCGTCCCGCTTGCGGCGGGCTTCGAAATCCGAGAGCTTCTCCCGGTAGCCGCAGGCGCAGGCGAAGGTCTGCCTGTCCCCCTCGCCCCAGAGCTCCAGCTTCTTGTGGCAGTTGGGGCAGCGGGCGTTGGTGACCTGGGTGGTGCGCTTGCGGAAGCCGCATTCCCGATCCGGGCAGACCAGCAGCTCGCCCCGCTTGTCCTTCACCAGAAGCAGCAGCTTGCCGCACTCAGGGCAGGGCTTGCGGGTTTGGTTGTCGTGGGAGTAGGTGGCCTGGCTGGCCTTGACGTCCTTGACCAGCTGGGTGGCGTACTTCCGCATTTCCGCCACGAAGTCGCTGTCCCGCTCCTGGCCCTTGGCGATCCGGGCCAGCCGATCCTCCCAACGGGCGGTCAGCTCCGCGCTGCGGAGCTCCGCCGGGGCCAGGCTGACCAGCTGGATCCCCTTGGAGGTGGGCACCAGAGTCTTGCCCTGCCGCTCCACGTAGAAGCTGGAAAACAGCTTTTCGATGATGTCCGCCCGGGTGGCGGGGGTACCCAGGCCGGAGGTCTCCTGCAAAATCTTTTGCAGGTTCTTGTCGGAGACCTGGCCCTGGGGATGCTCCATGGCGGTGAGCAGGGTGGCCTCGGTGTAGCGGGCCGGGGGCGAGGTCTTGCCGTTGGTGAGGCGGAGCTTCCGGACCTTGAGCCGCTGTCCCTTTTGCAGCTCCGGCAGGCGCTGATCCTCCTCCTCGGCCTCGGCTTCGTCTTCCAGGGCGGTGAAGTTCCGGTCATAGGCCGCCTTCCAGCCCTGATCCAGCACCCGTTTGCCGGAGGCGGTGAAGCTCTCGCTGCCGATCTGCAGCGTCAGAGAGATGGATTCGTATTCGTAGGGCGGCATCAGCACCGCCAGGAAGCGGCGCACCACCAGATCGTAGATGTTCTTTTCCGGCCCCGTGAGCTCGTAGAGGCTGGCCGCCTCCTCGGTGGGGATGATGGCGTGGTGGTCTGTGACCTTGGCGTTGTTCACCAGGTACTTGGTCTGGAAGGGCTTCTTCCGCTGGACGGCCCAGGCCAGCTCCTTGTATTCCCCCTGGGCCACGGCCCGGAGGCGATCCGGCAGGGTGGGCACCACGTCGTCGGAGATATAGCGGCTGTCGGTGCGGGGATAGGTGAGGGCCTTGTGCCGCTCGTAGAGGCTCTGCATCAGATTCAGGGTCTCCTTGGCGGAGTAGGCGTATTTCTTGTTGGCGTCCCGCTGGAGCTCCGTCAGATCGTAGGCCGCCGGGGGCGGGGTCATCTTCCGCATCTTGCTGATCTGGGTGATGACGGCCTCCTTGCCCTCGCACTGCTTCAAAAGCTGCTCCAGCTTCTCCCGGTCAAAGGAGCGGCCGTTGCCCTTGCTGTCCTTCCAGCCGGCCCGGAAGCCCTCCAGCTCGGCGCAGAGGCCGTAGTAGTCCTTGGGCACGAAGCGGCGGATCTCGTTCTCCCGCTCCACCACCAGGGCCAGGGTGGGAGTCTGCACCCGGCCCGCGGAGAGCTGGGCGTTGTGCTTGCAGGTGAGGGCCCGGGTCACGTTGAGGCCCACCAGCCAGTCCGCCTCGGAGCGGGCCTGGGCGGATTTGAACAGGTTGTCGTAGTCCTTAGCAGGCTTGAGGTTGGCGAAGCCCTCCCGGATGGCCTTGTCGGTCTGGGAGGAGATCCACAGCCGCTTGGCGGGCTTGTTCCATCCGGCCTTGACCATGATCCACCGGGCCACCAGCTCGCCCTCCCGGCCTGCGTCGGTGGCGATGACCAGATCCGACACGTCGCCCCGCTTCATCAGGGCTGTGACTACCTTGTACTGCCGGGCGGTCTCGGGGATCACCACCAGCTTCATCTTCTCGGGCAGCATGGGCAGATCGTCCATGTTCCACTTTTCCAGCTTTTTATCGTAGACGTCCGGGTCGGCCAGGGTCACCAGATGGCCCAGGGCCCAGGTGACGATGTAGCGATCACCCTCCATGTAGCCGTCCGCGCCTCGCTTGCAGCCCAGCACCCGGGCCAGCTCCTTGCCGACGGAGGGCTTCTCCGCGAGTACGAGCGTTTTTGCCATCTTGTTCTCCTTTTTTCGGAATGAAAGAATATTTTCATTCTTTCATTGTTTCATTCGTTCATTTTCCTTGGTGTACGACCACCTGGGGGAAGGGGATCTCGAAACCGTTGCCGTCCAGCAGCAGCTTCACGTCCCGGTTCAGAGCGCGGCGGGCCTGGAAGAATTTCTCCTCGGTGGTGGACACGCAGAATTTCAGATTCACGCCGCTGTCGGCCAGCTCGTCCACGCCCATGTAGCGGATGTCGCTGAGGTACAGCTCGGGGTGGTTCTCCTTGGTGCCGGGCAGGGCCTCCCGCATGAGCTTTTCCAGCTTCCGCAGGTCGCTGCCGTAGGACACGGCGCAGATGATGGCCAGGGAGTCCACCCGGGAGCGGTTCTGGAAGTTGCGGATGTCGGCCTCAGTGACGGCCAGGGTGGGGGCGGTGAAAAGCTCCGTGGGCGTGGGCTCCGTCTGCGTGGCCTCGGTCACCGGGGGCTCTGTCTCCGGGACCTCGGTATACAGGGTCTCCGTCTCCGGCGGGGCGCTTGCCTCCGTCGTTCCGCTGGGGGCCGTGGCAATGATCTCGACCCCGGGATCCTGGAAGGGCTCCGGCGCTGCGGCCTGGGAGCCGCCGCCGAAGGAGGCCAGCAGGAGGGTCACGGCGGACACCGCGGCGGCAGCCGCCGTCCAGAAGCCGCGCTTGACTTGATTGAACCGGGCGGCCTGCCGGGCGTTTTCCAGCCCGCCGTGACGCCGGACGCCCCGGATCCTTTCGTAGGGCTCGAAGACCTCGGGGTAGCGGTTGTCTACCTCGTACACGTCGTCCATGCGCGCATCCTGCCTCCTTTTCCTTTTAGAATACATATCAACATAGTATTATGACATAGAACGGAACGAATTGCAAGCATTATTCCGTCAACCGGCGGGATTCCCGGGGAAAAGCGGGAAAAAAACTATTGAACAGTTTGTGAATTTCTGAAATAGTCCTTGACATTTTCCGGAAGCAGGTGTATATTGGCACTCAGAGGGAAAGAGTGCTAAGCACTTCCGAGAATGGAGTGCCAGGCTCGGGAGGCGCGACGATCCACAGTGGGAAAGGCGCTGCCCCGGGCGGACGGCCACCGGCCGCCCCTGCGCGCTTTCAAAAACGGAGTGCCGGAGCGAAAGCGAGGGGGAACGGATTCTTCGCTTCGCTCAGAATGACAGGAGGCGTCCCGATGGAACTGACGGATCGGCAAAAGCAAATACTGCGTGCCATTGTGGACATCTACGTCTCCACGGCGGAGCCCGTGGGCTCCAAGGCCATCGCGGCCCTGCCCGACGTGAGCTGCTCCTCCGCCACCATCCGCAATGAGATGGCGGAGCTGACCCAGATGGGTCTGCTGGAGCAGCCCCACACCTCCGCCGGACGCATTCCTTCCCCTGCCGGCTACCGGTTCTACATCGACGAGCTCATGCAGGACTACCGGCTGAGCATGGACGAGACCAAGAGCCTGAACGAAGCCCTGGAGCTGAAAAGCCAGGAGTTCGACAAGATGATGTCCCAGGTGGGCAAGCTGGTGTCCAAGATGACCGATCTGCCCGCCTACACCGTGGCCACCCGCCGCAGCGAGGCCGTGGCCAAGCACTTTGATCTGATCATGGCAGGGCCCGGCAGCATCATTCTGGTGCTGATGCTCTCCGACGACCAGGTGAAGAACAAGCTGATCAAGCTGCCCGTCAGCGTGACGGAGGCAGACCTCAAGCTGCTGGCCGCCGTGCTGAACGCCAGCCTCACCGATCTCACCGCCGAGCAGTTCAACGGCGAGCTGCTGGAAAAGATCACCCGCGCCGGCGGCGCGGCCGGTACCCTGGTGCCGCTGGTGATGGATTTCACTCTGGAGTGTCTGCGGCAGCAGCACGGGGACGTCCATCTGACCGGCCAGATGCGGCTGCTGGGTCAGCCGGAATACCGGGACGCGGCGGAGAAGGCCCAGGAGGTCTTCGAGACCCTGGACGAGGACATGATCTCCAATCTGCCCGCCGTCCTGCCCAAGGATGGGCCGGTGCAGTTCCTGGTGGGCCCGGAGAACGTGGCCAAGGAGCTGAAGGACACCTCCGTGGTGATGATGCGCTTCGACATCGGCGAGGGGATGCAGGGCACCATCGGCGTGGTGGGCCCCACACGGATGGATTACGCCAAGATCACCGCCAAGCTCGGGTACTTTGCCGAGAACCTGGGCAGGATGTTCCAAAAGACCGAGAACCCCGCAATGCCGCCGGCGTTGGCAGAGGGCAACAATAGTACAAAGGAATGATATACCATGTCCAAGAAGGATAAAGAAAAGAACGCACCCGACACCGAGAAAAAGCAGGAAACCGTAGAGGCTCCCACTGAGGAAGCCCCCAAGGAGGAGGCTCCCAAGGAGGAAGCCGCTAAGGAGGAAGCCCCCCAGGAGAGCGAGCTGGAACAGGCCCGGAAGGCCCTGGCTGCGGAGCATGACAAATACCTGCGGCTGGCGGCGGAGTACGACAACTTCCGCAAGCGCAGCATCAAGGAAAAGGACGCCCGCTACGCCGACGCCAAGGCCGACACCGTGGCGAAGTTCCTGCCCGTCTATGACAACCTGGAGCGGGCCCTGGCCAACGAGACCAGCGACGAGGCCTACAAAAAGGGCGTGGAGCTCATTATGACGGAGCTGAAAAAGATCATGACCGGCCTGGGTGTGGAGGAATTCGGAGAGAAGGGCGACGCCTTCGATCCCAACGCCCACAACGCCGTGATGCATATTGAGAACGAGGAGCTGGGCGAAAACGTCATTGCCCAGGTCTTCCAGAAGGGCTTCCGCATGGGCGACAAGGTCATCCGCCACGCCGTCGTGCAGGTAGCCAATTAAACCCCGTAGGGGGCGATGCCCACATCGCCCCTCGCACCCCAACCCGGACGGCAGAGTGCCGTCCCTACGATCTGTTAAACCATACACTGAATATAGGAGGAATTCATCATGAGTAAGATTATCGGTATTGACCTTGGCACCACCAATTCCTGCGTTGCCGTTATGGAAGGCGGCGAGTCCGTCGTCATCGCCAACGCGGAGGGCAGCCGTACCACCCCGTCTGTGGTGGCATTTTCCAAGACCGGCGAGCGCATGGTCGGCCAGATCGCAAAGCGTCAGGCCGTCACCAACGCCGACCGCACCATCTCTTCCATCAAGCGCCACATGGGCGAAAGCTACAAGGTAGCCATCGACGACAAGAACTACACCCCCCAGGAGATCAGCGCCATGATCCTCCAGAAGCTGAAGGCGGACGCCGAGGCTTATCTGGGCGGCACCATCTCCGAGGCCGTCATCACCGTCCCGGCCTACTTCAACGACGCCCAGCGTCAGGCCACCAAGGACGCCGGCAAGATCGCCGGCCTGGAGGTCAAGCGTATCATCAACGAGCCCACCGCAGCCGCCCTGGCCTACGGTGTGGATAAGGAAGCCGAGCAGAAGATCATGGTCTACGACCTGGGCGGCGGCACCTTCGACGTGTCCATCCTGGACATCGGCGACGGCGTGGTGGAGGTGCTCTCCACTGCCGGCAACACCCACCTGGGCGGCGACGACTTCGACAACGACATCATCAACTACCTGGTCTCCGAGTTCAAGAAGACCGACGGCATCGACCTGTCCAAGGACAAGGTTGCCATGCAGCGTCTGAAGGAAGCCGCCGAGAAGGCCAAGATCGAGCTCTCCGGCGTCATGTCCACCGAGATCAATCTGCCCTATATCACCGCCGACGCCAACGGCACCAAGCACATGAACGTCACCCTGACCCGGGCCAAGTTCAATGAGCTGACTGCCCATCTGGTGGAGGCCACCATGGGCCCCGTGCGCCAGGCGCTGTCCGACGCGGGCCTGCAGCCCAGCGATCTGAGCAAGGTCCTGCTGGTGGGCGGTTCTTCCCGTATCCCCGCCGTGCAGGAGGCCGTCAAGAAGATCACCGGCAAGGAAGGCTTCAAGGGCATCAACCCCGATGAGTGCGTGGCCATGGGCGCCGCCATCCAGGCGGGCGTGCTGACCGGCGACGTGAAGGACCTGCTGCTGCTGGACGTCACCCCCCTGAGCCTGGGCATCGAGACCATGGGCGGCGTGTTCACCAAGCTGATCGAGCGCAACACCACCATCCCCGTCAACAAGAAGCAGATCTTCTCCACCGCAGCCGACGGCCAGACCTCCGTGGAGGTTCATGTGCTCCAGGGCGAGCGCGAGATGGCTGCCTACAATAAGACCCTGGGCCGCTTCCAGCTCAGCGGTATCGCTCCGGCCCCCCGCGGCATCCCCCAGATCGAGGTCAGCTTTGACATCGACGCCAACGGCATCGTGAACGTCTCCGCCAAGGATCTGGGCACCGGCAAGGAGCAGAACATCACCATCACCGCTTCCTCCAACCTCTCCAAGGAGGACATCGACAAGGCCGTCCGCGAGGCCGAGCAGTTCGCCGCCGAGGATAAGGCCCGCAAGGAAGAGGCCGATACCCACAACGAGGCCGACCAGACCGCCTACCAGATCGAGAAGACTCTGACCGAGCTGGGCGACAAGGTCCCCGAGAACGAGAAGGCCCCCATCCGCGCCGCTGTGGAGCATCTGAAGGAAGTCAATAAGGGCAGCGACATTGCCGCCATCAAGACCGCCATCGAGGAGACCAATAAGGCCTTCTACCCCGTGGCCGAGAAGCTCTACAAGCAGGCCGCCCCCCAGGGCGATCCCAACGCCGCCGGCTTCAACCCCGGCGCCGCCCCCAACGGCAACCCCAACGACGGTGTCGTGGACGCGGACTTTGAGGAAGTCAAGGATTAAGCGCGATTTACGCGCATGAAGTATTTGCTGACGCAGATATGAAGTGCGGGTTACCCGCATGAAGACGCTTCGCTTATGAAGTATGGCTTCGCCATATTGACCGGAGAGCTGTTTCCCATCGTTTTATTGGCAAATAAAACGACACCTCAATATGTGCGAAGCGCATACTTCATTTGCCGTCAGGCATACTTCATTTCGCGTCAGCGATACTTCATATTCCGCAAGGAATACTTCATTTCACCTGTGAGGTGACCCATATGGCGAACGAAAATAAAAGAGATTACTACGAGGTCCTGGGCGTGGAGAAAAACGCCGCGGCGGATGAGATCAAGCGGGCTTACCGCAAGCTGGCGGCCAAGTACCACCCGGACGTGAACCATGAGGCCGACGCCGAGGCCAAGTTCAAGGAGATCAACGAGGCCTACGAGGTCCTGTCCAACCAGGAAAAGCGGCAGCTCTACGATCAGTACGGCTTCGCGGGGGTAGACCCCAACTTCGCCGCGTCCCAGGGGGGCAACCCCTTTGGCGGATTCGGCGGCTTTTCCGGCTTCGGCGACCTGGGCGACATCTTCGGCGACTTCTTCGGGGGCGGCTCCCGCACCCGGAGCAGCGGCGGCACCCGGGCGGCCCGGGGCGAAAACGTGGTGGTGCAGGTGGAGGTCAGCTTCGAGGAGGCCGCCTTCGGCTGCAAGAAGGAGGTCAACGTCTCCCGGATCGAGACCTGCGACCAGTGCCACGGCTCCGGCTGCGCCGAGGGCACCCAGCCCGAGACCTGCCCCCAGTGCCGGGGCTCCGGCCAGGTGCGTACCACCCAGAGCTTCATGGGCATGACCATGCAGTCCACCGCGGCCTGTCCCACCTGCGGCGGCCGGGGCAAGCTGATCAGGACTCCCTGCACCCGCTGCAAGGGCAAGGGCCGGATCAAGCGCAGCACCAAGCAGACGGTGGAAGTCCCCGCCGGCATCGACGACAATCAGGCCTTCCGGATCTCCGGCCAGGGCAGCGCCGGCGCCAACGGCGGCCCCAACGGCGATCTGATGGTGAACGTCCGCATCCGTCCCCACGGCCTCTTCACCCGGGAGGGCAGCGACGTGTACTGCGAGATGCCCATTTCCTTCGCCCAGGCGGCCTGCGGCGCGGACATAGAAGTCCCCACCCTGGACGGCAAGGTGCGCTATAACGTCCCCGAGGGCACCCAGACCGGCACCACCTTCCGGCTCAAGGGCAAGGGCATCCCCTACGTAGGCTACAAGAACCGGGGCGACCAGTACGTCACCGTGGTGGTGGAGACCCCCACCCGGCTCAGCAAGGAGCAGAAGGATCTGCTCCGCCAGTTCGACGCCGCCACGGAGAAATCCCAGCCCAAGAAAAAGTCCTTCTTCGATAAGATGAAGCAGATCTTTGAATAATTCGATCAGCCAGCCTCCCCCGGAGGCTGGCTGGTTTTTTTATGAAAAACTTGCTTTTTCTCCAAGAAGATGCTACAATATACTGAATTATTGTGGGTTATTGTCCCCATAGCACGGAGGAAACGAATTTGGAACGGAAAACACCCCTGATCTCGCCCGAGGACCTGCGGCGGCAGGAGGAGATCAGCGACTATATCAAGGGCTGGTGGCAGAGCCAGGGGATCACCCCCGTGGCCTACGTGGAGACCTACGGCTGCCAGCAGAACGAGGCGGACTCGGAGCAGATCCGGGGCATTCTGGAGCGCTGCGGCTACGGTCTGACGGATCAGGCCGAGGGCGCGGACCTGATCGTCATCAACACCTGCGCCATCCGGGAGCACGCCGCCCAGCGGGTCTTCGGCAACGTGGGGGCTCTGGTTCACACCAAGCGCCGCCACCCGGGCCAGAAGATCTTCGTCTGCGGCTGCATGATGGGCAAGCCGGAGATCTCCGAGCGGATGAAGAAGTCCTACCCCCACGTGGACGGCATCTTCTCCCCCCATCACCTGTGGCAGCTGCCGGAGCACCTCTATCGGGTGCTGATCCGGCACCGGAAGGCCTACGCGGTGGAGGACTCCGCCGGGGCCATTGCCGAGGGCCTGCCTGTGGTGCGCACCAACACCATCAAGGCCTGGGTCAGCATCATGTACGGCTGCAACAATTTCTGCTCCTACTGCATCGTCCCCTACGTTCGGGGCCGGGAGCGGAGCCGCCTGCCGGAGGACATTTTAGCGGAGTGCAGGGATCTGATTGCCAAGGGCTATAAGGAGCTCACCCTCCTTGGCCAGAACGTCAACTCCTACGGCAAGGATCTGGGCCTGGGGGTGGATTTTGCCGACCTTTTGGGGCAGATCGCGGAGCTGGAGGGGGAGTTCGTCCTCCGCTTCATGACCTCCCACCCCCGGGACGCCAGCCACAAGCTCTTCGACGTTATGGCCTCCCACGACAAGATCGCCAAGCAGTTCCACCTGCCCTTCCAGTCCGGCAACGACCGGATTTTGAAGGCCATGAACCGCCACTACGACCGGGCCCAGTATCTGGAGCTGATCGAATACGGCCGGAAGCTGATGCCGGAGATCGTCTTCACCTCCGACGTGATCGTGGGCTTCCCCGGGGAGACCGAGGAGGAGTTCGAGGACACCGTCAGCTTGATCCGGCAGGTGCGCTACGAGGCCCTGTTCACCTTCATCTATTCCCCCCGCCCCGGCACCCCGGCGGCGGAGCTGCCCGATCCCACGGCGAAGGAGGAGAAAAACCGCCGCTTCGACCGGCTGCTGGCCGTGCAGAACGCCATCTCCGAGGAGAAGCACAAGGCCCTCATCGGCAAGACCCTCCGGGTCTTAGTGGACGGCAAGGACGGGGACAAGCTCACCGCAAGAACCGACGGCGGCCGCCTGGTTCGCTTCTCCGGCGAAGATAATTTAATCGGTTCGTTTATCTTCGTAACCATTACCGACGCAACCACCTGGTCGCTGGTCGGAGCGGCCGGAGAAGCATGAAGTATTCCTGACGGAATATGAAGTATCACATTCGTGATATGAAGTATGATCTTTGATCATATTGCGAAGCAATACTTCATGCGCAGAGCGTACTTCATATTTGTGTCAACAAATCCTTCATATGCGCAGCATACTTCATTGCGACTAAAAGGAGCACAGTTATGGCTGAATTGACCCCCATGATGAAACAATACAAGGAGATCCACGCCCGGCATCCGGACTGCCTGCTGTTCTTCCGGCTGGGGGATTTCTATGAGATGTTCGACGAGGACGCCCGGGTGGCTGCCCGGGAGCTGGACCTCACCCTCACCACCCGGGATCGGGGCAAGGCCGAGGAGGATCGGACCCCCATGTGCGGCGTGCCCTTCCACGCCGCCGAGAGCTACATCGCCCGGCTGGTGGGCAAGGGCTACAAGGTGGCCATCTGCGAGCAGATGGAGGATCCCGCCCTGGCCAAGGGGCTGGTGGATCGGGACATCATCCGCATCATCACCCCCGCCACGGTGGTGGAGAGCTCCATGCTGGAGGAGGGCAGCAACAACTACTACGCCTCCCTCTGCCAGACTGCTGAGGGCATCGGCGTGGCCTTGATCGACATTTCCACCGGCGAGGCCTGCGCCACCCTGGCCGACGGCGACGACGCCCGGGACAAGGCCTTCAACGAGCTGGGCCGCTTCGAGCCCAAGGAGCTGATCGTGGACGAGGATCTGGCCCAGGGCAAGCGCTTCGCTCTGGACGCCCAGCTCCGGCTCCGCTGCCCGGTGAACGTGGGCAGGCGGAACCTCTATGACGACGAGGCCGTCTCCCGGATCCTGGCGGAGCAGTTCGGCGGCCAGGATTTCTCCGGCCTGCCCCTGCCCACCCGGCTGGCCCTGGGGGCCCTGGTGCAGACCCTGCGGGAGCTGCAAAAGGCGGATATCAGCCATATCAATCATGTGGAATACTATCTCTCCGGCCGGTATCTGGAGCTGGATCTCACCGCCCGCCGGAATCTGGAGCTGACCCAGACCATCCGCAGCAAGGACAAAAAGGGAAGCCTGCTCTGGGTTATGGATAAGACCAAGACCCCCATGGGCTCCCGGATGCTCCGGGCCTGGATGGAAAAGCCCCTGCGGAACCCCAACGAGATCCGCCAGCGGCTGGACGCGGTCAAAGAATTGAAGGACAGCACCCTGCCCCGGCAGGAGCTGCTGTTGGCGCTGAAAAGCGTTACCGATCTGGAGCGGGTCACCGCCCGGATCGTCACCGGGGCGGCCAACGCCCGGGATCTGGTGCAGCTCAAGCAGGGCAGCGCCGGTCTGCCCGGGCTGAAAAGCCTGCTGGCAGGCTTCCGCAGCTCCATGCTGGCGGTGGTGGCAGAGTCGCTGGACGATCTGGCCGATCTGAGCCGGGCCATCGGGGAGACCATCGCCGACGAGCCTCCCTTCTCCCTGCGGGAGGGCGGGATCATCCGCCCCGGCTGCAGCGAGGAGGTGGACCGGCTGCGGGATATCATGTCCGGCGGCAAGGGCACTCTGGCCCGGATCGAGGCCGAAGAAAAGGAAAAAACCGGGATCAAAAATCTGCGGGTGGGCTACAACCGGGTCTTCGGCTACTACATCGAGGTAGCCAAGGGCCAGGTGGACCTGGTCCCGGCGGGCTATATCCGCAAGCAGACCCTGGTGAACGGGGAGCGCTACATCACCCAGGAGCTCAAGGAGCTGGAAAACACCATTCTCGGCGCCAAGGACCGGGTGAACGCTCTGGAATACGAGCTTTTCACCCAGCTGCGGGAGAAGCTGGCCGCCAACGCGGCCCGGATCCAGCAGAGCTCCCGGGCCGTGGCCGCCGCCGACGTGCTGAGCTGTCTGGCGGAGCTGGCAGTGCAAAACAACTACTGTATGCCGGAGGTGGATCTCTCCGCCTCCATTGAGATCACCGCCGGGCGGCACCCGGTGGTGGAAAAGACCCTCACCGACGCCCTCTTCGTCCCCAACGACACCGTCATGGACGGCAAGCGGGAGCGTGCCGCTGTCATCACCGGCCCCAATATGGCAGGCAAATCCACCTATATGCGGCAGGTGGCGCTGATCGTCCTCATGGCCCAGATGGGCAGCTTCGTCCCGGCGGCCTCCGCCCGGATCGGCGTGGTGGACAAGATCTTCACCCGGATCGGAGCCTCCGACGACCTGGCCGCGGGCCAGTCCACCTTCTTAGTGGAGATGTCGGAAATGGCGGACATTCTGAAAAACGCCACTCCCCGGAGCCTGCTGATCCTGGACGAGATCGGCCGGGGCACCGCCACCTACGACGGCATGGCCATCGCCCAGGCTGTTTTGGAGCACGTCAGCGACCCCCTGCGCCTGGGCTGCAAGACCCTCTTTGCCACCCACTACCACGAGCTCACCGGCCTGGCCGACACCCACCCGGAGATCCGCAACTACAACATCTGCGTCAAGCGGCGGAAGGACGACATCGTCTTCCTGCGGAAGATCGTCCCCGGCGTGGCCGACGGCAGCTACGGCGTTGAAGTCGCCAAGCTGGCGGGGATGCCCGCCAAGGTGGTCAAGCGGGCCCGGGACATTCTGGCGGAGCTGGAGGAAAAGGGCCCCAGCCGGATCATCGTCCCGGTGCAGGCCCCCCTGGGCATGGAGCTGCCCATGGGCCAGACCGCCCTGGGCGACCCCAGCGCCGAGGAGCTGAAAAAGCGGGTGGAGGCCCTGTCGGTGGAGACCATGACCCCCATCGAGGCGCTGAATACCCTGTACGAATTGAAGCAGCTGCTGTAAGAGTTAAGATTGCCCTGTCGGGCAAGTTATGATTCGGCTTCGCCGAAGTTAAGATTTGCCTGCGGCAAAGTTAAGATGCCTGCGGCAGTTTGTAACCTGCGCAGCATTCATAACGCACGAAACGCTCATAACTTGTGCGAAGCACAATCATAACCTGCGCAGCAATCTTAACTGTTTTTTGAGGTGGACAATGACGGACAGCGTATTACGGGATTGCGCGAAACAATTTGCGCGGAAAATTGTATTGCTGTGTAAAGAAATGCGCAATCATCAAGTTAATTATGTTCTGATAAAACAAACCATTGCAAGCGGCACTTCTATTGGGGCAAATCTGCATGAAGCGCAATATGCCCAAAGTACAAAAGACTTTATACCAAAGCTGGAAATTGCGCTCAAGGAATGCAATGAAGTTGATTATTGGTTAGAATTGTTAACTGATACCGATCAAATTCCGAAAAAAACCGGCGACGCACTGCGAAAAGACTGCACAGATATGCGCCGCATGCTTGTATCTTCAATACGAACTCTAAAAAACAAGCGGGAATCCTAACTTGCACAGCAATCTTAACTTGTGCGAAGCACAATCATAACTTGCGCAGCAATCTTAACTTTCGGCGCAAGCCGAAATCTTAACTCCGGAGGTGATCCCATGCCCAAAATCATCCAGCTTGACCCCCATCTTGCCAATCTGATCGCCGCGGGCGAGGTGGTGGAGCGCCCCGCCTCCGTGGTGAAGGAGCTGGTGGAGAACGCCATCGACGCCGGAGCGAAAACCGTCACCGTGGAGCTGCAAAACGGCGGCATGACCCTGCTGCGGGTCACGGACGACGGCTGCGGCATGAGCCGGGAGGACGCCAAGACCGCCTTCCTCCGCCACGCCACCTCCAAGCTGCACACCAAGGAGGACTTGGAGGCCATCGGCACCCTGGGCTTCCGGGGCGAGGCCCTGGCAGCCACCGCGGCCGTGAGCCGGGTGGATCTGCTGACCCGCACCGCCGAGGACATCGAGGGCACCCATCTGACCCTGGAGGGCGGGAAGATCCTCTGCTGTGAGGCGGCGGGCTGCCCCGTGGGCACCACCATCGTGGTGCGGGATCTGTTCTTCAACACCCCCGCCCGGATGAAATTCATGAAGCGGGACACGGTGGAGGGCTCCGCTGCGGCAGGGGCCGTCCAGAAGCAGGCCCTGGCCCACCCGGAAGTCTCCTTCCGCCTGCTCAAGGACGGCCAGAGCCAGCTGCAAACCCCCGGTGACGGGGATCTGCTGGCCGCCATCTACGCGGTGCTGGGCCGCCAGGCCGCCGGGGAGATGATCCCGGTGGACAGTAAGTGGGAGCAGCTGGGGGTCTCCGGCTACGTCTCCCGGCCCACAGCTACCCGGGGCACCCGGGCCAACCAGATCTTCTTTGTCAACCACCGCTATATCCGATCCAAGACCATCACCGCAGCCCTGGAGGAGGCCTACCGCAACCAGCTGATGGTGGGCCGCTTCCCCTCCTGCGTGCTGAATATCACCATGCCGCTGACCGCCGTGGACGTGAACGTCCACCCGGCCAAGACAGAGGTCAAATTTCTGAACGAGAAGGAGATCTTCGACTGCGTCCACTACGGCGTCCTGGGCGCGCTGAACCGCACCCCGGGACAAGTGCCTTTTCAAATGCAAAATGCAAAATGCAAGATGCAAAATGAGGAGGCAGGGTCCGTAGGGGCGGCCATTGGCCGCCCGCCCGATCCCGCCCGTAGGGACGGCACCCTGCCGTCCGCTGCCCCCGTACCCGACAGCCGCTTCTTCAAGGCCATGTCCGCGGAGGAATACCGCAAGGTCGCCAAGCCGCCGGTGCATACGATGACCCGGTGGGAATACGAGCAAATGACCCGGGCCCTCCAGAAGAACCCCGTTCCCGCCCCCAGCCAGGCTCTGCAGGACGCAGTCAAGGCAACGACCCTGCACAGCCCCGTGGAGCTGCCGAACGACGAGGACGGGGGAATGCAGAATGCAAAATGCAAAATGCAAAATGATACTACAGGGACCGTAGGGGCGGCCATTGGCCGCCAGCCCGAGGCAGAGACTTCCGGAATGCATAATGCAGAATGCAGAATGCAGAATGAAATTGCAGAACAGGACGGCATTTCACCTGTCCCTTGTCCCTTGTCCCCTGTCACTTCCGACTCGTCCCCTGTCACTTCTCCCGAGCCTCTCCCCTTGGAGGGCGTGGAGCCTGGGCCTGCGTTCCGCTACATCGGCGAGGCCTTCCGCACCTACCTGCTGGTGGAGCAGGACGACGAGCTGATTTTGATCGACAAGCACGCCGCCCATGAGCGGATCAACTTTGAACGCCTGCTGGCCCAGGGCACCCAGATCCTGGGGCAGACCCTCCTGCAGCCCGTCAGCGCCGCCTTCGACCAAGAAGAGGCCGCGATCCTGCTGGAGCACCGGGAACTGCTGCTGAGCCTGGGCTACGACCTGGACGACCTGGGCCAGGGCGACCTGCTGCTGCGGCAGATCCCCTCGGACATCCCAGCCTCCGACGCGGCGGCCACCCTCTCCGAGATTGCGGAGCACCTGCGCAACGGCAGGCTGGACAGCCCCCAGCGCCTCCGGGACGAGGCCCTGCACACCATCGCCTGCAAGGCGGCCATCAAGGCGGGCTACGTCACCGACCCCGCCGAGCTCCGCAAGCTGGCCGAGACCGTCCTCACCAACCCCGACCTGAAATACTGCCCCCACGGAAGGCCCATCTGCACGGTGCTGAGCAAACGGCAGATCGAAAAGCAGTTTAAGCGCATCACGTAGCAAAGTAATAAGTGATATGTAATAAGTAATAAGTTGTCATGCAATCGGTTTTCGGGAGGGATTTCCTTGATTCGTCATAAGGCATTTCGTTTTTCCGTGCGCATTGTGAAGCTGAAAGAGTATCTCCAACGAGAACACAGAGAATACGTATTGTCGAAACAAATCGAGAGAAGCGGCACAAGTATCTGTGCAAATGTAGCAGAAGCGAAATATGCGCAAAGTCGGGCTGATTTTCTTTCCAAAAACGTCATCGCGCTGAAGGAAGCGTATGAAACCGAGTATTGGCTCCGCCTTCTGCATGAAACGGGGTATTTGACTGACAGGATGTTCGACTCCATCTACCCGGAGTGCGTAGAATTGATCAAGATCCTTACCAGCATCGTCAACAGCACAAAGGCCAAACCGTGACAGCCCAGCCCGCCGCTACCTATTACCTATTACTTATTACTTACGAATTCTCGAGGTTACCAAATTATGAAAGATTTAATCTGTATCGCCGGCCCTACCGCTTCCGGGAAGACCGGGCTGGCGGTGGCGCTGGCTAAAAGGCTGGACGCCGAGGTGGTGTCCTGCGACTCCATGCAAATATACCGCGGCATGAACGTCGGCACCGCCAAGCCCGACGCGGCGGAGATGGACGGCGTCCCGCACCACCTGATGGACGTGGCCGACCCGGGCGAGGACTTTTCCGTCGGCCGCTACGTGAAGTTGGCCGACGCCGCCATCGCCGATATTCACAGCCGGGGCAAGACCGCCATCGTCTGCGGCGGCACCGGCCTGTATATGGACAATCTGATCAAGGGGGAGACCTTCGCCGCCCCCTCCCGGCCCGCCCAGCGGGAATACGTGGAGCACATTGCCGAGGAAAAGGGGATGCAGTTCCTCTATGATATGCTTATGGACGCAGACCCGGAGACCGCGGAAAAGCTCCATATCTCCGACCGCAAGCGCATCATCCGGGCCATGGAGGTCTTTTTGATCACCGGGATGCCCCTTTCCTACCACAACGCCCAATCCAAGCTGAAGCCGCCCAAGTACGCCCCCCTCTGGCTGGGGCTGAACTTCCGGGATCGGAACAGGCTCTATGCCCGGGTGGACGCCCGGGTGGAGCAGATGATGGAAATGGGCCTGGAGGCCGAGGTTCGCGCCCTTTTGGAGAAGGGCGTGGATCCCAATACCACCGCCATGCAGGCCATCGGCTACAAGGAGCTGGCCGCCGCCCTCCGGGGCGAATGCAGCACGGCCCAGGCCGTGGCCCAGATCCAGCAGGCCTCCCGCAACTACGCCAAGCGCCAGCTCACCTGGTTCCGCCGGAACGAGGCCATCCACTGGCTGTATGTGGATGAGACGCCGGATCTCCCGGCTGCGGCGCTGCGGATCATTCAGAACGAACCGTGAAAGTAAACGCACAGAAGAATAAGGAGGATCAAGCTATGACGACGTTGTATCTGGCCGCGGGCTGCTTCTGGGGCGCCCAGCATTTTCTGCAGCAGCTGCCCGGGGTGGAATCCACCCGGGTGGGCTACGCCAACGGACGCACTGAGAACCCCACCTACGAGCAGGTGAAGCACGAGGGCACCGGCCACGCCGAGACCGTGGAGGTGGTCTATGACGAAAAACGCCTCTCCACCCCGGAGCTGTTGGAATGCTACTTTATGACCATCGACCCCACCTCAGTCAACAAGCAGGGGGAGGACGAGGGCGAGCAGTACCGCACCGGCATCTACTACACCGACCCCGCCATGGTCCCCGTCATCCGGGCGGAGCTGGACAAGCTGGAGGCCAAAATCGGCCAGAAGACCGCCATTGAGCTCAAGCCCCTGGAGCAGTTCTTCCCCGCCGAGGAATACCACCAGAATTACCTGGAAAAGAACCCCAACGGGTACTGCCATATCCCCAGGGACCTGATCAAAAAAGTGCGGGAAATCATAAAACTGCAAGGATGAAGTATTTGCTGGCGCAAATATGAAGTATGCTTCGCATATGAAGACGCTTCGCTTATGAAGTATGGCTGCGCCATATTTGACGCAACGGGAAATCTTCCGCGTTTTTCAAATCATTTCTTTTCATCTGTTTATTCGCAGAATAAACAGATACCGCAATATGTGCGAAGCACATACTTCATATCTCCGAAGGAGATACTTCTTATTCCGCAAGGAATACTTCATATCGCCGCCAGGAGATACTTCATTGATAAAGGGAATACTGCTATGACACTATTGGAAACCTACGAAAAAAACGGCATTTCCCCGGCGGTGTACGCCTTTGGGGAAAAGGCCCTTGCGGATCTGAAGGATCGCTTTGACGCCATCGACCAAATGGCCGAGCTGAACCAGGGCAAGGTGATCCTGGCCATGCGGGAGGCCAAGGTGGACGCGGCCTGCTTTGCGGCCACCACCGGCTACGGCTACGACGACGTGGGCCGGGAGCGGCTGGAGCAGGTCTACGCCCATATCTTCGGGACGGAGGCCGCTTTGGTGCGGCCCCAGATCACCTGCGGCACCCACGCCCTCACCGTGGCCCTCTCTGCCAACCTCCTGCCCGGGGACGAGCTGCTCTCCCCGGTAGGGGCCCCCTACGACACCCTCCAGGAGGTCATCGGCATCCGGCCCTCTCCCTGCTCCCTGGCGGAGTACGGGGTGTCCTATCGGCAGGCGGATCTGCTGCCCGACGGCAGCTTCGACTACGAAGCCATCCGGGCCGCGATTAACGAGAAAACCAAGCTCATCACCATCCAGCGCTCCAAGGGCTATGCCACCCGGCCTTCCTTCTCCGTGGCCCAGATCGGCGAGCTGATCGCCTTCTGCAAGGGCTTCAAGCCCGACGTGCTGGTGATGGTGGACAACTGCTACGGCGAGTTCGTGGAGGCCATCGAGCCCTCCCAGGTGGGAGCGGACATGTGCGTCGGCAGCCTGATCAAGAACCCCGGCGGCGGACTGGCCCCCATCGGCGGCTACATCGTGGGCACCAAGGCCTGCGTGGAGCGCTGCGCCTACCGCCTCTCCGCCCCCGGTCTGGGCCAGGAGGTGGGGGCGAATTTAGGCATCCTGCCCAGCTTCTACCAGGGCCTCTTCCTGGCCCCCACCGTGGTGGCCGGAGCTGAAAAGGGGGCCATCTTCGCCGCGGCCCTCTATGAGCGCCTGGGCTTCCGGGTGATCCCCGGCAGCGCCGAGGAGCGGCACGACATCATCCAGGCCGTGGAGCTGGGCTCCGAGGCGGGGATGCGGGCCTTCTGCAAGGGCATCCAGGCCGCCGCCCCGGTGGACTCCTACGTGGAGCCCATCCCCTGGGCCATGCCGGGCTATGACAGCCAGGTCATCATGGCGGCTGGCGCCTTCGTCCAGGGCTCCTCCATCGAGCTCTCCGCCGACGGCCCCATCCGTCCCCCCTACGCCGTCTACTTCCAGGGCGGCCTCACCTGGTACCACGCCAAGCTGGGCATCCTGCGGTCCTTGCAGGAAATGGTCTCCGCCGGCCTGGCCGCCCTGTGAGCGGGCCTGTGGGGGCTGTCCGCGGTTGCCCGCCCGAGGCAGAGGCCGGCGGAATGCAAAATGCAAAATGCAAAATGCAAAATGAGGGCGGCAGTATCGTTCCGGGTGCGGCCCTGGAGGCCCTGTCGCGGCTGAATGCGGCGGGGTATGCGGCCTACTTGGTGGGCGGCTGCGTGCGGGACGGGCTGCTGGGGCGGGTGCCCGGGGATTGGGACATCACCACCTCCGCCCTGCCGGAGCAGGTGGAGGCGGTCTTTGCCGGGGAACGGATCATCGAGACCGGCCTCAAGCACGGCACCGTCACCGTTCTGCTGGAGGAAACGAATGACCGTGACCGTTGTGCGGCGGCCTGGGGTCAGGCCGCCCTACAGCCCCCCGCGGACAGGAAGCATACGGCCCTGCCGTTGGAGATCACCACCTTCCGCACCGAATCGGGCTACGCCGACCACCGGCACCCCGACGCCGTGGCCTTTACCCCCTCCCTCACCGAGGATCTGGCCCGGCGGGATTTTACCATCAACGCCATGGCCTGGAACTGCACCGACGGCTTGCAGGATCCGTTTCGTGGGCAGCAGGATTTGAATTTGGGAATCATCCGCTGCGTGGGCGACCCGGCCAAGCGCTTTGAGGAGGACGCCCTGCGGATTCTGCGGGCCCTGCGCTTTGCGGCGCAGCTGGATTTTACCATCGACCCCGCCACCGCTGAAGCGGCCTTTGCTCTGCGGGACACCCTGGCCCTGGTGAGCCGGGAGCGGATCGCCGTGGAGCTGACCAAGCTGCTCTGCGGCCCTGCCGCACGGCGGATCCTCACGGAATACTGGGAGATCCTGGCCGTTCCCCTGCCGGAGCTGGCCCCCATGGCTGGGCTGGATCAGCGCTGCAAGTACCACTGCTACGACGTGCTGGAGCACAGCGCCGCCGCGGTGGAGGCGGTGCCCCCGGAGCCTGTGAGCCGCTGGGCGGCCCTGCTCCATGACGTGGCCAAGCCCGCCTGCTTTACCGTGGATGAAGCAGGGCGCGGCCACTTCTACGGCCACGCCAAGGCGGGCAGCCCCCTGGCCCGGGAGATCCTGACCCGCCTGCGCTTCGATAAGGAGACCGTCAACCGGGTTTCGACCCTGGTGGAGCTGCACGACTACCCGATAGACCCTCCGGACGGGACCCCCGAAACTGCGATCCGGAAGCTGATCGGCCGCCTGGGCCAGGAGGACTTCTTCCGGCTGCTGGATCTGAAGCGGGCAGATTCCCTGGCCCACCATCCGGACTACCGGGACCGCACCGCGGCCTGCGACCGGCTGGCGGCCCTGGCCCGGGAGCTGCTGGCCCAGCCCCCCTGCTTTACGGTGCGGGATCTGACCATCGACGGAAACGATCTGCTTGCCCTGGGCGTGCCCCGGGGCCCGGAGATCGGGCTGCGGCTGAACGCCCTGCTGGAGGCTGTGCTCTCCGGCGCCCTGCCCAACGAGCGGGAGGCGCTGCTTGCCCGGGCCAAAGACACAGCGGAATCAGAATTCAGAAAGTTGAGGGAAGAAAATGGTTGATTTGGAAAAGAAAGACCCCCAGGAAGAAACCATCGTGGGCAGAAATACCTTCGGTCTGGTCATGCATTGGGGCACTGCCCTTCTGTGCTGGATCGGCATTCTGTTCTTCCGGGAGGAGCTGGCAAAACGCCAGCCCAACGGATGGTGGATCCTCCTGCTGGCAGCGGTGGGCCTCCCGATCCTGATGCTCTTCTTCCGGCGCTTTTTCTATTACAGCTACGGCGTGTCGGCCAGGGGGCTGACGGAGTACCGGCTGGGCAAGAAACAGCGGGAGATTCCCTGGAGCGAGGTCAAGCAGGTGGGACTCCAGCACGATTTGCTGCTGCTGGCCGGTCACGCCCCCTGCATCATTGTGACGCTGGAGCCTGCCAAGCTGTTTCCCAAGGAGAGACCCACCGGCTCCGCCCAGTACTACCGCAGCTGCTGGCCGAAGGTGTTGATGATCAACTCCAACCAGCACGCGAAGCAGGTGATCGAGTGGTATTACGGCCCCTTCGATTATTGACCTGCCCTGTTTCCCCTGCGGGCGGGCAGATGGACTCGATTATGGAAACTGCTTCGCCCTGGGCACAGCCCCGCCGCCGAAAGACGACGGGGTTTTCCCATCCTGTGGAAAACCAACAAATTTTTCCGATAATTCCCGATTATTCGACAGGAATCCCGGTGGAAATCCCACTGCGACGGTGGAAAAACAGGTGGGAAATGTGGACAACCAAGCTGCCTCCGGAAAATGGTATACTGTTATTTTGGGGGATTATGTCTACCGAAAATCTATCCCTTGTGGTTCTCCGCAAAGAGTGTCGAACTGTAACTTCTCCGTAAAAATGCCGAAGGCGGGGATTTTTTGCCGGGAGTTTTTTGCGCTTAGCTCTGGAAATTTCAGAAAGGGTCTGTTATAATAAAACCCCACTTGAATGATATGATCCCCCTGTGAGGCTTTTAATATGCTGGAATTGCTTGCGCCCGCCGGTTCCATGGATGCCCTCCGTGCGGCGGTACAGAGCGGCGCCAATGCCGTCTATTTGGGCTCCGGCCCTTTCAACGCCCGACAGAACGCCAAGAACTTTTCCTTGGACGAGCTGCCGGACGCCGTGCGTTATTGCCATGTCCGGGGCGTTCAGGTTCATCTGACGCTGAACACCCTGGTGACCGACCGGGAGCTGGAGCAGGCTGCCCAGACCATCACTGCAGCCGTCCGCGCCGGCGTGGACGCCTTTATCGTGCAGGATCTCGGTCTGGTCTCCCTGCTGCGTCAGATGGCGCCGGAGGTTCCCCTCCACGCCTCTACCCAAATGTCGATCCACTCCCTGGACGGCGTCCTGCGGGCCGCGGCCATGGGCATGAGCCGGGTGGTCCTGGCCCGGGAGCTGAGCCGGGAGGAGATCGCCTATATCTGCCGCAACAGCCCCATCGAGATCGAGGTCTTTGTCCACGGGGCCCTTTGTATGTGCTATTCCGGCCAGTGCTATTTCTCTGCGGCGGTGGGGGCCCGCTCCGGCAACCGGGGCCAGTGCGCCCAGCCCTGCCGTCTGCCCTACGGCTACGGCCGCTTTGAAGACAAATACCCCCTGAGCCTCAAGGACAACTGCCTGATCGCCTCCATGGAGGAGCTGGCCCGCATGGGCGTGGCCTCCGTGAAGATCGAGGGCCGCATGAAGCGGCCGGAGTACGTGGCCGTGGCCACGCGGCTCTACCGGGAGGCCATCGACGGGCAGCCCGTGTCCGCCGAGGATATGCGGGACCTGCGGGACATCTTCTCCCGCCAGGGCTTCACCCAGGGCTACTATGAGGGCCGGATCGGCCCGGATATGTTCGGCACCCGCCAGAAGGAGCGGGAGAACCACGCGCTGCTGCAGAAGGCCCGGTTCAGCTACGAAAACGCCGAGGCGGCCCTGGTCCCCGTGCGCTTCTACGCGGTGATCAACCCCCGGCAGAACGCCATGCTGGCCGTGGAGGACGAGCTGGGGAACCTCTGCAAGACGGAGGGCCCCGTGCCGGAGGCTGCCGTGTCCAAGCCGCTGACCCAGCAGGCTCTGGCGGAGCGGCTGGCCAAGACCGGCGGCACGCCCTACCGCTGCGTGGAGACCAAGAGCGTGGTGGCCCCCGGGCTGACCCTCTCTGCCGCTGCCATCAACGCCATGCGCCGGGAGCTGCTGTCCCATCTGACGGCGCTCCGGGGCCGCCAGCCGGAGCGGGAGCTGAACTCCTTCTCCGTGGTCAAGCCCTATTTCGGCTTTACCCGGCCGCCCCGCTGGACGGTGGGCGTCCTGCGCCGGGAGCAGCTCACGCCGAGACTGCTGGCGCTGAAGCCTGTCCGCCTCTACGCGCCCCTGTCCATGTTCAAAAAGAGCAGCGATTGGATCTCCCAGATCCCCGCCCAGACGGAGCTGGCCGTGGTGCTGCCCCGGGTCATCCTGGACGGCGAGGTGGAGTCCGTGCTGGAGGCGCTGGACGCAGTCCACGCCCTGGGGGTGCGCTTGACCCTCTGCGGCAATCTGGGCCATATTTCCCTGGCCCGCTCCCGCGGCTTTGCGGTCTGCGGGGATTTCGGCCTGAACCTGTTCAACTCCCGGGCGATGAATATGGCCCGGGGTCTGGGCCTGGAGAGCGCCACCGCGAGCTTCGAGCTGACGATCCCCCGGATCCGGGATCTTTCCAAGCCCCTGCCTACGGAGCTGCTGGTCTATGGCCGCCTGCCGCTGATGCTCACCGAAAACTGTCTGATCAAGAATCGCACGGGCCGCTGCGCCTGCGACGCCGGCCCCATGAAGCTGGTGGATCGCAGGGGCGAGGAATTCCGCGTCCTGCCGGACCAGGACAGCTGCCGCAGCGTCATCTACAACGGGAAAAAGCTCTATCTGCTGGATAAGCTCCCGGAGCTGCGGAATCTGGGCCTCTGGGCGCTGCGGGTGCAGTTTACCACCGAGAACCCCATGGAGGTGGACTCCGTGGCGTCCTCCATGCGGGCAGCCGCCCCCTTCGACCCCGGCGCCTGCACCAGGGGACTGTATTACAGAGGCGTAGAGTAAAACGCAGAACTCAGAAATCAGAACTGAGAACTGAGGTGTCCCTTCGGGACAAAACCAGATACAGAGGAAATAACGATGGAACTGATTCTTGGCTCTCAGTCGCCGCGGCGGCGGGAGCTCTTGGAGCGGATGGGGCTGTCCTTTACGGTGCTCACCGCGGAGATCGACGAAACAAAATACGCCACCGGCGACCCGGAGACCACCGTCCGCCGCATCTGCGAGGCCAAGGCCCGGGCGGTAGCTCGAAAAATGCAAAATGACGGATCAGAGTCCTGTAGCGGCGCACAGTGTGCGCCACGGGACGCGCTGATCCTGGCTTCGGATACCATCGTGGTGCTGGACGGGAGGATCATGGGCAAGCCCCATGACGCCGCCGAGGCCCGGGCCATGCTGGCGGCCCTCTCCGGCCGGGAGCACCAGGTGTATACTGCCTTTACGCTGCTGCCTGTCGAAATGCAAAATGCAAAATGCAAGATGCAGAATGCGGCGGAATGCGACGGAGCAGAGCCCTACACCCACTGCGAAATGACCTATGTGAAATTCCGGGAGCTGACGCCGGAGGAGATCGCCGCCTACGTGGCCACGGAGGAACCCATGGACAAGGCCGGGGCCTACGGCATCCAGAATCTCGGCTCCATGCTGGTGGAATCCCTGCGGGGCGACTACTTCACCGTCATGGGACTCCCTGTGTGTCGGCTCGCCCAGGCGCTGAAGCGCTTCGGGCTGGATCCGCTCCTGGGACAGGAGAAGAAACCATGAAAAAACATCTATCTGCGAAAACGAAATGGCTCATCGTTGCGGCGGTGCTGCTCTCCGTGCTTGTGACCGTGACCTCGGCCATGAAAACGGGGGGCTGGGCGTCGCGGACAGTCCAGACGATCCTGACGCCCTTCCGCTCCGCCTCCAGCGCCCTGGTGCGCCAGGTGGAGCGCTACTATGACTACGTGTTCCGCTACGAGTCCCTGCAGGCGGAGAACGCTGCCCTGAAGGCGCAGATCAGCGCCATGGAGGAGAACGTCCGCAGCGCGGACTCCCTCCAGCGGGAAAACGAGCGGCTGCACCAGCTGCTGGATCTCTCCTCCAAGCGGGAGGACTATCATTTTGCCTCCGCCTATGTGATCTCCTGGGTGGACAGCAACTGGAAATCCGCCTTTACCATCGGCAAGGGCACCAGCTCCGGCATCCACGAGGGCCTGGTGGCTGTGACGGAGTACGGCCAGGTGGTGGGGCTGGTGACGGAGGCCGGGACGAATTGGGCCACGGTCACCACGGTGCTGGACTCCTCCCTGGATATCTCCGCCACGGTGGCCTCCACAGGCTACAACGGCGTGGTGGAGGGCGCGCTTGCCACCGGCTCCGAGGGCCTGCTGCGGATGAACTATCTGCCCACGGACTCCGTGCTGCGTAACAACGACCAGGTGCTGACCACGGGCTCCACGGTCTATCCCCGGGGTCTGATCATCGGCTATATCACCGACGCCAACTTCGACCAGACCGGTGTGGCGAAGTACGCGCTGCTCAAGCCTGCCGCCGATCTGGATGATCTGGAGCAGGTGTTCATCATTACGGACTTCGATCAGCAGTGACCGAAGCGGCAAACCGAAACGGGAAGGGAGGGATCCTTTTATGTTCAGACATCTGCATCTGACCAAGCTGCAATGGCTCGGCATCTTAAAGTGGTCCCTCTATGGGCTTTTGACGCTGGTGGTGCTGCTGCTGCAGACGGTGGTGCTCACCCAGCTGCCTGTGTTCGGGGTGAAGCTGTCGCCCCTGCCCATTCTGATCGTCTGCGTCTGCATTCGGGAGGGCCCGGAGAAGGGCGGCGTCTACGCCATCCTGGCCACTCTGTTCTGGTGCCTGTCCGGCGCGGATTTCGGCAATCTCTCTGTGGCGGTCCTCTCTGTGGGGGCCATCCTCTCTGCGGTTCTGTGCAGGGCGGTGCTGACGCTGCGCTTTTTGCCCGCTGCGCTGTGCTGCCTGGCCGTGAGCCTGGTGAACGAATCGCTGATCTTTGTGTTCAAGCTCATTCTGCCGCCTGCCGTTGCGCTGAGCAACTACTGGCGGATTCTTCTTCCTACGGTGGCTCTTTCCATGCTCTTTATGCCCATTCATTACGCGCTGGTGAAGCTCATTGGCAGAATCGGGGTGCAAGATGATCTATAATTTCAAGCTCCGTCTGGGCCTGATCCTCACGGTGTTCGGCATTCTCATGGGCGCCTTCGCCTACCGGCTGATCCAGCTCCAGGTGGTGAACCCCCGGACGAACTCCGGCTCCACCGGCACCTATACCTACGATACCAGAGTGACTGCCGCCCGGGGAGAGATCCTGGACCGCAACGGCAACGTCCTGGTGACCAACCGGGCCAGCTACGATCTGATCATCACCGGCTACGCCCTGTTCAACTCGGAGGATCCCAACGAGAGCCTGCGCCAGCTGGCGCGGCTTTGCCGGGAGCTGGGGATCCGCTACACCGATCACCTGCCCGTCACCCGGGTCAAGCCCTACGAATATGAGACGGCAAACTACTCCGGGACCTGGAACGGCTATTTCCGCGATTTCCTCCGGCAGAACGACTGGGACGCAGACGTCTCCGCTGCCCAGCTGATCAAGCTGATGCGCTCCCGCTTCCACATCCCCAACGACTGGTCGGACGAGGACGTGCGGGACGTGCTGGGCCTGCGCTATGAGCTGGATCTGCGCTACTACACCTATCTGCCCACCTATACCCTGCTCTCCGACGTGGACGCCACCCAGCTGGCGGAGCTCCAGGAGCTGAATATCCCCGGAATGCAGGTGCTGGCAGGTACCGTCCGGGAGTACAACACCAATTACGCCGCCCATATCCTGGGCCGTACTGCGGCCATGAGCCCGGAGGAGTGGGAGATCTACAAGGAAAAGGGCTACGCCATGGACGCCTACGTGGGCAAGGACGGCCTGGAAAAGGCCTTCGAGGAGCAGCTCCACGGCACCGACGGCATCCTGCGTACCACGGTGGATCGGGAGGGCAACATCATCTCCCAGGAGTACGCCGTGGAGCCAAAGGCAGGCTCCAACGTGGAGACGACCATTGACATCAACTACCAGCGGATCACGGAGGAGGCTCTGGAGAGCTATATCCTGAATCTGCGGGAGAACGGCGTGGGCGCCAAGCACGAAGGTAAGGACGCGGAGGGCGGCGCTGCGGTGGTGCTGGATGTAAAGACCGGCGCGGTGCTGGCCTCGGCCTCCTATCCCACCTTCAACATCGTCACCTTCTCCCAGGATTATGAGAAGCTGCTGCAGGACAAGTATTCGCCCATCTTCAACCGGGCGCTGATGCAGGCCTATCCCCCCGGCTCCACCTATAAGATGGTCACCGCCATCGCCGCTCTGAACGAAGGCGTGATCAACCGCAACTACGTCCTGGAGGATCAGGGCGTCTATACCCGATTTGAGGAGCAGGGCTACGCGCCCCAGTGCTATCTCTGGACCTCCAGCCACCAGACCCACGGCATCGTCAACTGCGCCGAGGCCCTTGCCGTGTCCTGCAACTACTTCTTCTACGAGGTGGGCTGGCTGACGGGCGAGGAGGCCATGGACCGGACGGCCAAGGCTCTGGGCCTGGGCGAGCCCACCGGTGTGGAGCTGCCCGAGACCACGGGCTGGCGCGCCAACCCGGAGACCAAAAAGGAGCTGTTCTCCGACCCCAGCCTGCAGGTCTTCACCTACGGCGACCGGATCATCATGGCCATCGGCCAGTCGGATAACCGCTTTTCCCCCATGCAGATGGCGGTCTATACGGCAGCCATCGCCAATCGCGGCACTCGCCTGAAGGCGACCTTCCTCAACCGGATCATCTCTGCGGACTATCAGCAGCTGCTGTATCAGATGAAGCCCGAGGTGGCCTCCCGGCTGCGGGCCACAAGCGAGGCCTGGGACGTCTGCTGGGAGGGAATGCGTATGGCGGTATCCTCCCCCAACGGCACGGCCAACAAGGTCTTCGGGGACTATCCCATTGCAGTCTGCGCCAAGACGGGCACCGCCCAGCACGGCGCCGACGGTTCCGATAACGCCTCCTTCGTCTGCTTCGCGCCTGCGGAGGACCCTCAGATCGCCATTGCCGTCTATGTAGAAAAGGGCGCCCAGGGCGGCGCTCTGGGCGAGATCGCCAAGGCCGTCTTCGACGCCTATTTCGTCAACGCCGGCGGCAACGACACCGTCGCCCCGGAGAACAGCCTGAACTGACGCCTGGCCGCCGTAGGGGTTCGGTAGCGGCGCACAGTGTGCGCCCGCCCCGCCCCGCCGTGGTTCGGTAGCGGCGCACACTGTGCGCCACGGAACCGGCCGTCCCCGCAGAGGCCACCCCGTACCCGCCGTAGGGGCGAGCACCTGTGCCCTTTATGGGTATTGCTCGTCCGGTTTGCGAAGCAAACAATCGCCCAACGGGCGATCCAGCCAGCTGCGTTGTTTAAGCTCGTTCGCGTTGTCGGAACCCGGTCATGCCTCCGGCGGCCTACTTTCTTGTTCCGGCAAGAAAGTAGGCAAAGAACCGGCCAGGGAGGGGGAAGATTCCGGATCTCTCCCCCCTCCCTGGACCCTCCCCTCATTCAAACGGCCAAAAGGGAGTGCCCTTTTGGATATCCCCGCAAAGCATTGTACTCTCTGCGTTTCATCAAACCGCGTACATCAAACCGCGTACATCAAACCGTAGGGACGGCACTCTGTCGTCCGGTTCGCACGGTATGAACTTCAGGAATCCCCGAAAAAGCCATCGAAAAAGGAAAAAGTATGATAGAATGGGGAAAGAGCCGCTTGGCTCGTAAAACATAGACACAAATGAAGCACCTGAAAGGAGCTCAGAAGCGATGAAAAAACGTATCTTTTCGCTGATTCTTGCCCTGGCCATGCTCTGCGCCATGCTTCCCCAGGCGGCGCTGACTGCCCGCGCGGAGACCCGCTCCGACAGCTGCGCGGCCAGCCCCGCAGATCCCCTCGGGGAAAGCTTCACCGTCACCTTCTCTGTGCTGGGTGACGTCGGCGTGATCGCTCCCATGGTCTGCGATCCCCAGACGGGCATCACCCTTCCCACCGCGGAGGGGCCGCAGGGCTACCGCTTCCTGGGCTGGGTCCTGGAGGAGTGCGTCAACGCTGCGGAGCAGCCCGAGACCGTCCTCACCGGCGAATATTTCGCCACGGGCGACGTCACGCTGCTGGCGCTGTTCACCTACAACGACTACAACGGCAACCCGCCCTCACTGACGCAGATGAGCGTGGGCGACACGTTCTCCGATGGCGACAAGATCGTCATTTCGGAATCCACCGGGACCTACGGCCTGTATCAAAAGTCCCATAATTACGCCTACGTCAGCAACTTTGCGTTCACCGAGGACCCCGAGGAGATCCTTGCCGATGAGCTGAAGTATTTCGACGTCACCCAGGTCGAAGGCGGCTGGTATCTCGGCGACGAGGTCAACGGCTGGCTCTACACCCCCGATAATCAGACCAACCTGACCATCCGCTACAACACCGCCTTTATGACGGCCTTTACGCTGACGACCTACGAGGGCCATCTGGCCCTGCAGCACACCGTCTCCTACAACGACAACGTCTTCTATGTGAACTGCGGGACCAATCTCAGCGGTGCGCTGACGAACAAGTGGCGCATGGTGAACGCAAACAATATGAGCGGGATCTCCATGCTGAACATCTACAAGCTGAACGAGGGCGGCCCTGCGCTTGCCCGCTACACCACCACGCTCCATACCCACACCCCCGGCGAACCTGTTGAGGAAAATTCGGCGGCTGCGACCTGCACCGAGCCCGGCGGATATGACACGGTGGTCTACTGCACCGGCTGCGGCGCGGAGCTCAGCCGCGTGCATACCGACGTGCCCGCCCTGGGCCACGACTTCGGTGATTGGGGCGAGACCACCCCTCCCAGCTGTACCGAGGCCGGTGAGGAGACCCGCGAATGCTCCCGCTGCGACGCCGTCGAGACCCGGCCCGTCGAGGCCCTGGGCCACGACTTCGGCGATTGGGACGAGACCACCCCTCCCAGCTGCACCGAGGCTGGTGAGGAGAACCGCGAATGCTCCCGCTGCGATGCCGTCGAGACCCGGCCCGTCGAGGCCCTGGGCCACGATCTGGTCCACCACGAAGCGAAGCCTGCCACCTGCACCGAGGCCGGCTGGGATACCTACGATACCTGCACCCGCTGCGACTATACCAGCTACGAAGAGATCCCGGCCCCGGGCCACGACTGGAACGAGGGGGAAGTGACCGTGGCGGCCACCCATCAGGCTGTGGGCGAGATGCGCTATACCTGCGCCCGCTGCCAGGCGGAGCGGAAGGAAGAAATCGCCAAGCTGCCCAATCCCTTCGTGGACGTTTTGGATGGCGACTACTTCTTCGACCCCGTGATGTGGGCCCTGGATCATCAGGTGACCGCCGGTGTGGACGACACCCACTTCGGCCCCAACAATGACTGCACCCGGGAACAGATCGTTACCTTCCTCTGGGCGGCCAACGGCAAGCCGGAGCCAGCGGGGACGGAGAGCCCGTTCAGTGACGTTGCCTCCGACGCCTGGTACTACAAGCCCGTCATGTGGGCCGTGGAGCACGGCTACACCAGCGGCATGGGCGACGGCAGCTTCGGTGTGGGCCAGGCCTGCACCAGAGCCCAGGCCATGACCTTCCTCTGGGCGTCCAAGGGCAAGCCCGCCCCCAGCTCCATGGAAAGCCCCTTCGGCGACGTGAGCAGCGGCGATTGGTTCTGCAAGCCCATCCTATGGGCCGCGGAGAACGGCATCACCAAGGGCATCGGAAACGGCCTCTTCGGCGTGAATCACACCTGCACCCGGGCTCAGATCATCACCTTCCTGTATAAGGCGTACAAGTAAAAAGCGGCGGGCTGATAGCCCGCGCTACAGGCGAAAGGTCGGCAACCGTAGCGGCGCACTTAGGCAGCGCCACGGAACCGGCTGCCGTAGGGGCGCACAGTGTGCGCCAGAAAGCGCTGCGATGGCGGGCTATGATGGCCGGCAGATTGCCGGCACTACTGAAAAACCACCCCTGCATTTTTGCAGTTTTTGCGAAAAATGCAGGGGTTTTTTTGCAGTTTTTGAGCTTGCTTTTTGTGCGCCGAAAGCTTATAATGCTTTTGTTGCGTGGGGCAACTTTTTTCTGTTCTGCCCCTGCTTCAAAAATTGAGGAGGAATGAAAATGAAAAAAATGAAACGAACGGCGGCCCTGTTTCTCTGCCTGGCTCTGGTATGCTCCCTGCTGCCCAGTGTCAGCCTGAAAGCCCACGCGGAGACCTACTCCGGCAGCTGCGGCGAAAACCTGACCTGGACATTCGACACGCAAACCGGCCTGCTGACTATTTCCGGCTATGGCCCAATGACAGAGTATAATTCCAGCGAAGACATCCCCTGGCAAGACTTCCGCGAGGAAATTTCCGCCGTCAGTCTGCCGGAGGGCTTGACGAGCATCTGTTTCTGTGCATTCGCTTGGTGCGACGCCCTGACCGGCGTGACCATCCCGGCCAGCGTCACCAGCATCGGCGAATCTGCGTTTGTCAGTAGATCCCTGACGGCTATCAACGTTGTATCCGGCAATCCCAATTACTCCAGCGCTAATGGCGTTCTTTTCGATAAGGAAAAGTCCGAATTGATCCGGTACCCTGCCGGAAAACCGGATGCCTCCTATCAGATTCCCGCCGGCGTCACCAGCATCGGCGAGAGTGCGTTCTACGGTTGCAGCGCCCTGACCGGCGTGACCATCCCGGACAGCGTCACAGGCATCGGCGAGAGTGCGTTCTACGATTGCGACGCCCTGACCGGCGTGACCATCCCGGCCAGCGTCACCAGCATCGGCAGCAGTGCGTTTTTCGGCTGCAACGCTTTGGCTGCAATCAATGTTACCGTCGGCAATCCCAATTATGTCAGCGTCAATGGCGTACTTTTCAACAAGGCAAAATCCGAATTGATCCAGTACCCCGCCGGAAAACCGGATGCCTCCTATCAGATTCCCACCGGCGTCACCAGCATCGGCGAGGGGGCGTTCCTCTACTGCAGTGCTCTGACCAGCGTGACCATCCCGGACAGTGTCACCAGCATCGGCAGCGGTGCGTTCTCTGGCACAGCGTATTACAATGACAGCAATAACTGGGACGGACAGCTGCTGTATATTGGCAGTTGGCTGATTGCGGCGAAAGAAGAGATCGAAAGCGCGGAAATCAAGCAGGGGACAATTGGAATTGCTGGAGGTACGTTCTACGACTGCAGCGCCCTGACCAGCGTGACCATCCCGGACAGCGTCACCGGTATCGGCGATTGGGCGTTCGGCGTCTGCATCACCCTGACCAGCGTGACCATCGGCAACGGCGTCACCGACATTGGAGAGAATGCGTTCGAAGGCTGCAGTGCCCTGACCAGCGTGACCATCCCGGGCAGCGTCACCTGCATCGGAAGCGGGGCGTTCTACGACTGCAGCGCCCTGACCGGCGTGACCATCCCGGGCAGCGTCACCGGCATCGGAGGCGGGGCGTTCAGGCGTTGCAGCGCCTTGACCGGCGTGACCATCGGAAACGGTGTTACCAGCATCGGCAACTGGGCGTTCGCAGACTGCAGTTCTCTGACCGGCGTGACCATTCCGAACAGTGTTACCGAAATCGGCGAAGCTGCGTTCTACCGCTGCACTGCCCTTACCAGTGTTACCATTCATGACAGCGTCACCAGCATCGGAGACGGGGCGTTCTACGACTGCAGTGCCCTGACCAGCGTGACCATCGGCAACGGCGTTGCCAGCATCGGGGAATGGGCGTTTGAGAACTGCTATGCCTTGGAGAGCGTAATCGTTCCCGCCAGCGTCATCAGTATCGGTGAGGGCGCTTTTGGCTACAGGTGGGACGATGAATCACGCGAAGATGTGAAGCTGGACTACTTCACCGTCTGTGGCTACCCCGGCACTGCTGCCGAGACCTACGCCACGGAGAACGGCTTCCGCTTTGTTGCTGCGGATCGTTTTGTTGACGTCACCGGCGAAAACTATTTCTTCCGTCCCGTGATGTGGGCCATCAGCCAGAATCCTGAAATCACCTCCGGCGTGGACGACACCCACTTCGGCCCCAACAATGACTGCACCCGGGAGCAGATCGTCACCTTCCTCTGGGCGGCCAACGGCAAGCCGGAGCCCGCAGGGACGGAAACTGCGTTCAGCGATGTGGCCTCCGATGCCTGGTACTACAAGCCCGTCATGTGGGCCGTGGAGAATGGATATACCAGCGGTATGTCCGACGGCAGCTTCGGTGTGGGCCAGGCCTGCACCAGAGCCCAGGCCATGACCTTCCTCTGGGCGTCCAAGGGCAAGCCCGCCCCCAGCTCCATGGAAAGCCCCTTCGGCGACGTGAGCAGCGGCGACTGGTTCTGCAAGGCCATTCTGTGGGCCGCAGAGAACGGGATCACCAAGGGCATCGGAAACGGCCTCTTCGGCGTGAACGACACCTGCACCCGCTCGCAGATCATCACCTTCCTGTACAAGGCGTACAACTGAACAGACACAAAAGAGCCGCTCCCTCGGGAGCGGCTCTTGTTATGCGGGAAATTACTGTGCCTTCTTGGCGTCGTTGGCGGCCTTCTTGGCGGTCTCCACCAGGGTCTCGAAGGCCTTGGGGTCGGCGATGGCCAGCTCGGACAGAGCCTTGCGGTTCATCTCGATACCGGCCTGCTTCAGACCGTACATGAACCAGCTGTAGTTCATGCCGTAGGGCTTGACAGCCGCGGAGATACGGGTGATCCACAGGCGGCGGAAGTCACGCTTCTTCAGCTTGCGGCCCACGTATGCGTAGGTGCCGGACTTCTTGACGGCCTGCTTGGCCATCTTGAAGTGGGTGGACTTGCTGCCCCAGTAGGACTTGGCCAGCTTCAGGACTTTATTTCTTCTCTTGCGCGTCATCATTGCGCCTTTAACACGTGCCATTTGTATATCCTCCTATCTCTTACTTGTAAGGAATCATCTTTTTGATGGCTTCCTGGTTGGTGACATCGGCGTAAGTGGTCGTACGCAGACGACGGGTACGCTTGGTGTCCTTCTTGGTGAGGATATGGCTCTTGAAGGCGTGTGCGCGCTTGATCTTACCGGTCTTGGTGAGGTTGAATCTCTTCTTGGCACCGCTATGGGTCTTCAGTTTCGGCATGGTTGATTCTCCTTTACGTATTGTTGATGCGCTTACTTTTTGCTCTCTACCTTCGGGGCGAGGAACATGAACATGAACCGCCCTTCGAGCTTGGGGTTCTTTTCCATGTTGGCGACTTCGGTGCAGCCCTCCGCGAATTGGACGAGCAGCTGTTCACCGATGTTGGTGTGGGCCATCTCACGGCCGCGGAAGCGGACGGAGACCTTGACCCGGTTGCCCTCCTTCAGGAATTTGCAGGCGCTCTTCATTTTGGTGTTGAGGTCGTTGGTGTCGATGCCGGGGGACATACGAATCTCTTTGATCTCTACAACGCGCTGGTTTTTACGGTTTTCCTTGTCCTTCTTCATCTGATCGAAGCGGAATTTGCCGTAGTCCATGATCTTGCAGACGGGAGGATTGGCGGTAGGAGAGATCTTGACCAGATCCAGATCCTGTTCCGCAGCCAGATCCAGGGCTGCCTCGCTGGACATGATCCCC
>JAEEGI010000661.1_pt1 | contig 96957 bp, 76 predicted proteins | sample 8958751 | NCBI WGS metagenome assembly JAEEGI01 (sample SAMN16246545, study PRJNA631951) | gut metagenome | biome: gut microbiome; feature: rumen; material: KS-attached | host: Bos | place: Iran: Karaj | collected 2018-10 | reverse complement strand
TGACAAACCCGCACTTGTCTCCGTCGTTGACGACGACAGGCATAAGGTCTTCCTCAAAGGTGTAGGCAAAGCTGAACTTTGGCTTTATCACCATCTTACCGGTCTTGTCGATAGCCCCGTATCGCCAGTCGCCATCTCCAACGATGAATTCAGCGGCCGCCAACCCGCAGGAGAAGTTCTCCACGTCGGTACAGTCCTCGCCGAGTTCGGCGAGGACCTTACCGTTTCTGTCTATGATATGATAGCCGCCACCGATAGAGCATGCCGCCACTCCCTCGGTGAAGGCAAGGGCGAAGTCGTACTTCGGCTTGATCACCATCTTGCCGTAGCGGTCGATGAAGCCGTACTTATTGTTGACCTCGACGGCCGCCAGCCCCTCAGAGAAGCCGGATGCCGCGGTGTACTGCGGCGCGATGGCGACATGTCCTTGCCGGTCGATGTATCCCCATTTGTTCTTTATCAGCACCGCCGCAAGCCCGTCAGAGAAGAGCCAGGGGGAGCCTGCCAAACTGTTCTTCATAGGCTATTCTTTTTGCCAGCGTTTGAGCTGGGGGAAGTACTGGCGGAGCTGCTCGCGGTATTCATCGGCGGTGAGGTGCTGGCCGGTGTTCTGGTTAAACTGGTCGACGAACTGGACGCAGAAGTCTATCATCTGCTCCATGGTGCAGTCCTGCGTGAAGTGGCCATCGGCGAAGCAGTACTTGCAGTAGTCGGGATTGTCGCTCGTGACCTCGTCGCTGAGCGGCATACCGCAGCTCTGGCAGTAGCGCTGCTTGGGGGCGCCGGGCTTGCGCTGCAAGACGGCATAGACCTTGGCCATGATGTCGGCAGCGCGGAGGTGGTAGTTGGTGAGCATTTCGTCGGGCGTTCCGCTCTCGCCGAACTTATCGTCCACAGCCACGTACTCCATTGGGGTGGGGCAGTGGAGAGCGAGGGTCTGGGCCACGCTGTCGCCGAGACCGCCGTTGAAGAGGTGCTCCTCGCAGGTGACGACGGCGCCGGTCTTGCGGGCGCTGGCCACAATGGCCTCCACGTCGAGCGGCTTGATGGTGTGGATGTTGATGACTTCTGCGCTGATGCCGACCTTCTCGAGCATTTCGGCGGCCTGCAGGGCTTCCCACACAAGGTGGCCGCAGGCGAAGAGGGTCACGTCCTTGCCCTCGCTCAGGAGCTGGGCCTTGCCGATTTCGAACTTCTCGCCTTCCGGCAGGAAGCAGGGCATCTTGCTGCGGCCGAGGCGCAGATAGACGGGTCCGACGTGCTCGGCGGCGGCTAGTGTGGCGGCCTTGGCCTGGTTGAAGTCGGCGGGCACGAGGACGGTCATGTTGGGCAGCACCTTCATCAGGGCGATATCCTCCATGGTCTGGTGCGTCGCGCCGTCCTCGCCGAGCGAGATGCCAGCGTGCGAGCCGCAGATTTTCACGTTCTTGTTGCTGTAGCACAGCACTTGGCGTATCTGGTCGTATACGCGGCCGGTGACGAACTCGGCGAAGCCCCCGATGAAAGGCACCTTGCCGCAGAGGCTCAGGCCAGCGGCGATGCCGACCATATTGGCCTCGGCGATGCCGCACTGGATGAAGCGTTCGGGGAATTCCTTGGCGAAGCCGTCCATCTTGACGCTGCCTTTCACGTCGGCGCTCAAGGCGACGACATTCTCGTTCTTGCGGCCAGCCTCAACAAGGCCTTCGCCCATACCGGCACGCAACTCTTTGCTTGATTGTTTTTCGTAGTGGGTCATAATTGTTATTGTTTTTATTGTTTGTTTATCTTTATTATGGGGTTAATGGGTTTTATGGGGTTAATGGGCGATATGTTTACCGTTTTCCATTCTGCCCATTAGACCCATTAAACCTATCCTACCCATTAAACCCATTGCTATCTCTATATGCTTTCCTTGCTCTATACATCTCTTCCTTGATTCCTCCGTTCTCGAGGAAGTTCCGCTTCTGCCATTCTATCAGGCCACGTATGAGCACATCGCACTGGTGTATCAGCGTGATGGCGATATTGGCGATGGTCTCGTCAGATCGGTCTTTTATCTTCTCCCGATACACCGCCGAGTCCAAATGCTTCTTGCAAAAGGCACGCGTCTGTACACAGCGCGGATCGTCGTAAGGCCACTGCTCCAAGCCACGCACCCGCAGGTAGTCCTCGTAGTCCAGCAACAGTTCGTGCAGCGAGGCACGGTTGACGTTGGTCAGTTTTATCTCCATCTCCTTCGAGGTCACCCCGTCGATGTTGCCCTCTGCCAGATTCTGCTTGCCGCTCCGCGCCGCCTGCACCATCTGGTCTATCGTGCGGTCGCCCTTGCACAAGAACTTGTTGGCAAAATAATACGTCACGTCGTAGACGCACTCCGCTTTCTGGAACGCCTTCAACGTGCGATAGTTGTTGTCTTGCCGTATAAAGTCCTTGTCGGTCATATCACATTGCATTTTTCTATCATCTCATCCACCCCTCCATACGGTATATTTTCTCCATCAGCTTGCATGCTTTGCCTTTTACGGGCTTGTGCCACACCTCGACGCGCACAGCGTAGTAGTCCTCCCAATCGCCTTCGTAAATGGTGAAATCCTTGTGGTTCGGCTCAACTATCTGACCAAAACCGTTGTGGTTCAGTACTTGCGTGGCGGTGCGCGGTTTTATTCGGTCGGCCGAAAGTTCTATATTTTCAGTAACTTCAAAGCAGCGGAGGTAAATCTCGCCGTCCTCCAAAGCGGGCCAATAGAATGCATAATTGTATATGCCACCCTGGTCGCTATTCCATATTTGCAGCCACGTGGTGGTGTCGGTGCTGTCTATGTCGACGGGGGTGAAGATGTCCCCATCTGTGGCATTCCACCTATGAGCGGTGTCGGTGATGGGTATGTTATATTCCAGCCCTTCGGGTATGGGGTGGCTTTTGCCGAAATCATCGGGTGCCATACTGAACAATCCTGCCAAAAACATTGAGAAGAACATAAAACCGATGACAGCCTCCAAAACCAAACTGGCAATTCCTGCCAGAAATGCCCACACGGCACGTCGCCATTCCTTCCTCAGCAAGAGGATGATGAAAACCGGCAGCTGCAAAAGCAACACAAGGGCAGTAATGCCAGCAAGGACGAGCCCCCACACGGTTGATTCTCCACCAACAAACATCGTGGTCACAAGCAGCAGCCCCGTCGCCAGCGGGAACACCCACCAGTAGCGCACTATCCAATTGATGAAGGTCCTTTCCATAATTTAAAACTGTATCTTCGTGGTCTGGCTGCTTTCGATGACGAAGCGTTTGGTCTGGACTTTGTTATATTTGGTGGCGAACTGCACTTGACCGGCACGCAACTCTTTGCTTGATTGTTTTTCGTAGTGGGTCATTGTTATTGTTGTTTTATTTTGTTTATTTATCATGAATAATGTATTCTATGCGAGCTTTTCGTGAATCTAACTCCAGTTCGATATGCCATCGAAAGAAATAGTCATTGGAAAGCATGCATCGGTATTTTGTACCGCCCAAATACGACCACCTGGGTGATAGTATGGATTTTATCTTTTGTATAGACAACTCGGATATATCTTTCTTAAACTCTATATCCATAAACCCGCGATAGTCTCCAATCGGAGTTGGCAATGTTTCCTCGCAGTTCAATACTGTAAATGTTGGTATATTAACCCCTGAAAGTTTTTCTATCTCCTTCTTATTTGAGCAGTACCAATTTTCCTTGCATTTGTATGGCTTGGTGGTACTTAATTTACCTTCATCAACCAATTTCTTCCAATCAGTACCCCATATATTTTCAGGGGAATGTGGATTGCTATATTTATCTCGATTTAAATAAAGCCAAACAAACACTATCACAAGAACTATAACCAAAATAAGCGTTATCCATCTGAATACACTTGAATAACAGCAGCCAACCACTATCCCTATAAAAACAGTAAGTTCCAGAATGACAAATAGTATTTGTTTTAAATCTTTCATTGTAGCACTACAGGTTTTTATTGTTTATCAAATTTACCACCACCTTCGCCCATGCCGGCGCGCAACTCTTTGCTTGATTGTTTTTCGTAGTGGGTCATTGTTATATTGTTTTATTGTTGTTCTTTGAGTTCTTTCTTTAATGCATCAATCTCATCCTGTATTTCCAAAGGGTCAAGGTCGATGCACCAGCGTTGGGCAAGGCGGAACCAGCGGATGCTTTCCTTTAAATTTTTCTCCACGCCTACGCCGTCGCGGTAGCATAAGGCCAAGTTTAAGGCGGCGTGTTCGTTCTTTTTGCGGGCGGCTTTCCTGTAAAGAGTCACGGCCTTTTCCACATCCTGCTCAACGCCTATGCCTTTCCAGTAATTATATCCGAGCGCGTTTATAGCATAATCGTCACCGCCTGCGACCGCTTTTCGCAACCAGAAAATCTCCAGTTCATCGCTTTGCTCCACACAATCGCCTTTACGATAGTGCCACGAAAGGTCGTATTGGGCTTTTGCCTCTCCTCCTTCGGCGGCTTTCTTTAGCCAACGCATTGCCAATGGGCGGTTCTTGCGTACGCAATCCCCTTCATAGTATCTGTTGTATAAAGTATATTGTGCCAAACTGTCACCCTTTTGGGCGGCTTTCTTCAGCCAAAAAATAGCCGTCACTTCATTAACTTCCACCCCTTTACCATGATGATAGGCATACGACAAGTTGTTCATTGCCCATGCATCTCCATGTTTTGCAGCGCGCAAGTACCACTCTATGGAACGCTCATAGTCTTTTTGGTTGCCATTGCCATAGTAGTAGCCAAGATTGTATTCTGCATGAGCATCATTGGCCTCGGCTGCTGCCAGATACAATCTAACCCCTCTCTCCTTGTCTTCATCGGTACACCTCTTTCCGTAGATAAGATTGTCTGCCAAGCGGTTTATCTTCTTTGATTGCTGCTCGGTCAGACGTTTGCTGTTTTTGCAGATTTCTATGGCTTCCTCGTAAGTCATGTGCCTAGAATTGTATCTTTTTTTTGTTTGTCTGAAATAGATTATCTTAAGAATAATGTAATTAAGGCAAATGTCAGCGGCTTCCTTTCTCTAGGTCCACCGAGGTTTGTTTGCCGGAGGTGATAGTAAAGCGTGCCGCGCGGGCAGAATTATAGTCGGTGGCTTTCTGCGGTTTCAGCACCACCTGATACTCTCCAGGCATCAACTCAATACGTTCGGAGGGCGCATTGGGATCTAAGTCGCAGACCCATTGCATGGTTCCGTTGCGAGAGACGAAAATGCTGCCTGAGGAATTAACCTTGGGTTTGTTCAAGGCCAATTGTCCGGGAAGTGGAATCAACAGCTCTGTGGCGGCTCCGTCGCGAATGGCCACGTTGGAAAGGTGGATTGGAGGGCGGGAAAGCACGTCGATGTCGTACCGTCCAACCAGATAATTTCTGCGGGCATCCAAGGGTTGAGTCGCCAACAGGTGAGTGCTGTCGTGCTGTCGCACCAGCACCTCGTATCTGGAGAGCTGTGCTGTGGTCCGTTTGGCATCTTGATGGAGGCGAAGGCTGCCCATAGCGGCGGGAACCTCGATGTGTTGAAACTGAGAGAAATGGTAATTTTTTAGCCTGATGGGCGGTTGGGTGAAGAAAGTGATGTCGTAGGTGGTCAGGGGGTCGAGGCAAAGGGTGTCGGGCGAATGCTCGGTGTCATAGTGATAAATAGTAGAATAACGCACCACATGAGTGAAATGGTCGTAAAAGACTATCGGCACTTCGACCTCATAGGGTTTGTGGTCCGAGTCGGTCAACCGGAAGAACACCTGCACCTTTTGGTCGGAGAGGTATAAAAGCTTGTGCATTACGGCATCGAATTGCTCTTCGTCCTCCATAAAGGTGAACTGCCCGACGCAGTCGGGCTTGTGTTTGAAATCGTCGTGGTTGCCGATGCCAACTATGAAGGTCTGCACTACGGTGCCGCTCCTTTGCACCTGTTGGGCCACGTCGCAAATGCTCCCCGTGCAGTCGTCCAAACCGTCGGTGATGATAAGGATGATGTTGCGGGCATTGCCGTCGCGGGGAAAGTCGTTGAGGGAGTTGTTAAGCGCCGAGGCGGCGGCGCACTCGCCTTGCGGCACCAAGGTCTTGATTTTACTTTGCAAACGGTATATGTTCTGTGGGGCGAAAGGCACCTCAAGCGTAGTGCTATAGGACTCCTTGTTCAAATGGCCGTATACCCGCAGGGCCACTTCCATGTCCGGCAGGTTTCCTATGCTGTCCAATAGGCGAAGCAGCACCTTCTGCGTCACTTTTATCTTGGCATCGCTCTGCCACTTGTCCCACATGCTTTGGGAACAGTCAAGAATGAGCAGCACCCGCGTTCGCTCGGGTGCTGCAGAGGGTTTCTGTGCTTCAGCCATCAGGCCGAGGCCGACCAGTAAAATTGCTATGGAGAGTATTCTTCTCAATGGACGTGGCAAATGGTTAGTAGTCGCCAAGGGTCTCTTCCAGCTGTGCCAGCGCCTTGGGCAGGTCGTCGGCCGAGAGAACTGAGCCGTGGTACTTGTTGGTGCCTTGCATAAAGTCAACGCCATAACCCATTTCTGTAGTGAGAATGACGGCCACGGGGCTGCCTTTGCCAGTAAGCGACTTGGCCTTGGCCATGCCGTCCAGCACCTGCTGCATGTCGTTGCCATTCTCAATGACTACCACGGTCCACATGAAGGATTCCAGCTTGGCCTTGAGGTCGCCGAGGTCCATCACCTGCTGGGTGGTGCCATCAATCTGCTGATGGTTATAGTCGATGGTGGAAATGAGGTTGTCCACATGTTTGGCACCGGCAAACATCACGCCTTCCCAAATCTGACCTTCCTGCAGTTCGCCGTCGCCATGGAGGGTGTAGACGAGATGGGTGTCGCCAGTCATCTTCTTGCCAAGAGCTGCGCCGATGCCAACGCTAAGCCCCTGACCCAGAGAGCCGCTGGCCATACGGATGCCGGGCAGGCCATGCTCGGTGGAAGGGTGGCCTTGCAGGCGGGTTCCAAATTTGCGGAAGGTACTGAGCTCGCTGACTGGGAAATAACCGCGGCGGGCCATCGTGCTGTATATCACGGGGGTGATGTGACCTTGCGAAATGAAAAGCATGTCCTGATCCTTGCCGTCCATAGTGAAATGTTCGGGGTCGTGCTGCATGATTTCAAACTGCATGGCAGTCATCCAGTCGGCGGTGCCGAGTGATCCGCCGGGATGTCCCGATTTGGCGGCTGTGGTCATACGAAGGATGTCGCGACGCACTTGCGTGGCGATGGTCTGAAGTTCTTTTGTTGATTTCATTATGTTGTAATTAAGCTAATTTTGCGGTTATTAAAGTCTGAAAATATACTGGCGGCTGTTCTGGTCATAGCAGATGAGCTCTTCGCCTTGACGGGTGCAGGTGACAGCTAGGGCGTTCTCATGCTCGTCGGTGACGCTGCCGGTTCCCTTGTCGCCTTTCATGGTGATGTGACCCCAAACTCGGCCGTTGGCGCCATGACCTGAAATATAGAGTACCTCCTCCTTGGCGGGTTCCTTGCGCGTCACTTTGCGAGCGACGGGTGCGGGGTTGACAGGCTCTTCTACAATTTCGGGTTCAGGCTCGGGTTCGGGCTCGGGTTCGCTGAGCACAACGGTGTCGAAAATGGGCTCCTCATCGGGTTGCGAGTTCTTGCAGCCGAGGAACAGAAGTGGCGTAATGGCCAATAAAATGAGTAATAAACTACCTTTCTTGTTAATCATAATTGCTGATATTTTGAAAGTACAAAGATACACAATTCTTTTTAAAATAGAAAAAATATTTATTAACACAATGATAGCTGCCTTCAATTTCCGCTCCTAATCGGCTCCGTCGTCCCCTCCAAACCGCCATATTGTCTGCTATAAATCAACTCTTCTGCCACCACTTCAACTGCCTTTCCACCCAATCTCATTTGCTTGCGGTGTCCTTTCCTCCACCGTATGTCCGCCCTAAGTCCGCCTTCGTAGCTCTATTTAGATTAGTATTAGATTATATTTTGATTATCTGAATTAAATAAAATATAGACAAAATAAAATCTAAATCTAAGATAATTCTTATTTAAATAGCGGCCTAGTAGTGTAAGTAGTGGGTAGGAAAAAGGGAGGTGGAGAGGTTTGGGAGGAGTGTGTAGGATGGGAAATGGGTGGGAATGAACGGGTGAATGGTGTGAAAGGGTAGGAGTGGGGTGTGGGAATGGGGTGGTGATGGAGGTCGGAAAAGGACCAGATTGGGGTAGGAGGGTTGGATTGCTTGTGGGGAAATATGTTGATTGGAGAAAATATTTTTTGTTATATCATTCTAATTTGGTAATTTTGCAGACTCACGTATTGTGTGACTATAAAATTGATAATACAGATTAACAAGAAGATATGAACAAAAAATCCATTATCGGACTTATTCTAATTTTTGGAATCTTTGTCGGTTATATGTTTTGGGTGGCCCCCTCGAAAGAGGAATTGGCGGAGCGTCAGCGTGTGAGAGACTCCATCATGGCAGCCTTTGAAGACAGCGTGGCCTATGCCGATAGCATGGCAAAGATTCAGGCAGAGCTGGACAGCCTTGCCAAGGCCGGCGACACTACCGCCCAGCGTCAGATGCAGATGAATCAGCGTGGCGACATGGGTGCTTTTAATGCAAGTGCCTTTGGCGACACCATCAATATCGTTGTGAAGAACGAAAAGATGAGTGTTGACATTTCCAACATGGGTGCCCAGGTGCGTGAGGTAGTTCTCAAAGACTACACCACTTACGACAGTATGCCATTGCAGCTGATTACCCCTGCCGACGACAATATGAACCTGATTTTCTCCACAGAGGAGAGCCGTGTCATCAACACACGCGATTTGGTGTTCGTGCCCTACATTGAGCAGAACAAGCAGTTGGTTCAGATTACTGAAGATACAGAATATGAGATTGCAGCCGATGAGGAGGTGAAACTTCGTTTGCGAGCCTATGTGGGCGACAGCAACGGCTTGAACAAGGATAGATATGTAGAGTTCTACTATGCATTCGGCGGCAGTAGCTACAGCGTTGATTTTGACATCTCTTTCCACGGTCTTAACAAGATAATCCGCCAAGACCCCTACATGGACTTTGAGTGGCACAACCGTATGAACCGTCAGGAGAAGGTGGATGCCAGTTCTAAGGGTAGTCGCAACCGCAATAAGGACCCCGAGAAATTCTATTCCAGCGTCTACTATAGGTCAGCAGGTGACGTAGTGGAAGTGGGGCGTGGCCGTGACGGCGACAAACAGGTGAAGACCAATCTCGACTGGGTGGCTTTCAAGCAACAGTTCTTCTGCGCCATCTTGGTGGCAGACAGTTCGTTTGAGAATGCCGATTTAGCTCAGGTGACTGAAAAAGGAGTGGAAGATGACAGGTATCTGTGCGATATGAGGGGTACCATTGGTTTGGCCTATGAGGCCAAAGAGAATCTGGTGATGCCCATGGAATTCTATTTCGGCCCCACCAAGTATCGCGATCTTCATGCTCAACATCAAGGCTTTGAGAAGATGCTGCCCCTGGGTTGGTGGATTTTCTCCAAGTTTGTCAGTCGCATCTTCATCATTCCCACGTTCAACTATTTGGAGACTTTCAATTGGAACTATGGTATCATCATCATCGTCTTCACCATCCTGTTGCGTCTGTTACTCTTCCCCCTCACCTTTAAATCCTACCAGGGTACTGCCATCATGCGCATTCTTAAGCCTGAGATGGATGCCCTCAACAAGAAATATCCCAACCAAGAGGATGCCCTGAAGAAGAGTCAGGAGATGCAACGTCTGCAAAAGAAAGCGGGCTATAGTCCCTTGGCGGGCTGCCTGCCTGTGTTGTTGCAGATGCCTATCCTCACGGCTATGTTCATGTTCTATCCTCAGTCGGTTGAGTTGCGTCAGAAGAGTTTCCTTTGGTGTGACGACCTTTCCACCTATGACAGTATCCTTGACTTAGGTTTCAACATCCCGCTCTATGGCGACCATGTCTCGCTTTTCTGCCTGCTGATGTTTGGTATGCAGTTCTTCTATACGTGGTACACCATGCGTTCCAATCAGGGTCAGGCCTCCATGCCCGGCATGAAATTCGTGATGTATTTTATGCCTTTCATGATGCTCTTTATGTTCAACAGCATGGCCGCAGCCTTGAACCTCTACTACTTTGTCTCCCTGTCGCTCACCATGCTGCAGATGATACTAATTCGTAAGTTCACCAACGAGAAGAAAGTACGTGCCCGAATGGCCGCCTACGACCAGAAACACGGCAACAAGCCCGCCAAGAAGAGCAATTTCCAGAAGCGTTTGGAACAGGCTCAAAAGATGGCTGAAGAGGCTCAGCGTCAGCAACAAAAGAGAAAATAAGATTGATTGAGTGCGAAGGATGGGACTTGCTCCCACCTTCGCACCTATCGTTATAGGAACAGAATCCAAAATATTAACTAAAACCAAAAGATTATGATAGTAGCAATTATTATCACCTTTATCGTGGGTTATGCCTGCATCGCGCTGGAGCACCCACTGAAAGTCAACAAGACCGCTTCTGCTCTGCTCTTAGGAGTGGTTCTTTGGGTTATGTTTGCCCTCTCGATGAACATATTCGGTGCTGGCTTCAACATTAGCGACCCCGAATCCTGGCATGTTTTCCTCAAATCGCTCCTCATAGAGAATTTGGGTGAGACCGCTGAGACGGTGTTTTTCCTGCTGGGTGCCATGACGATTGTCTCCCTGATTGACAATTATCAGGGTTTCAGTATCATCACCGACCGCATCAAGACCACTAACCGTAAGAAACTCCTGTGGATTCTCAGCATTCTCACCTTCTTCCTGTCTGCCCTGCTGGACAACATGACCACCGCTATCGTCATGTGTGCCCTGCTCCGCAAACTGATAAAGGATGAGAAAGAACGCTGGCTGTTTGCCGGTATGGTCATCCTTGCTGCCAATGCCGGTGGAGCATGGAGCCCCATTGGCGACGTTACCACCATTATGCTGTGGATTGGCGGCCAGGTCACCACGGTCAACATCATGGTCAAGACCATTGTGGCATCTCTCGTGAGCATTGCAGTTCCCGTATTCATTCTTTCACTCATGCCTGTCATGAAGGGTGAGATTGAACGTCCTGATGTTGTTGCTGAAGATGAGAGCTATATTCCTCGCGAATGGCGTATGCGCATCCTCATCATTGGTATCTGCGGTCTGATTTTCGTTCCTATCTTCAAGACCATTACCCATCTGCCTCCCTATCTGGGCATGCTCTTCAGCTTGTCGGTTCTGTGGGTTATCACCGAAGTGGCCAGCCACAGACGTCACCTCAAAGAAGAAGGCGAAGGCAAACCCATGCCTACGGTCATGAGCACCTTGGAGCATGTTGACACCCCCACCGTACTTTTCTTCCTGGGTATCTTGATGGCTGTTAGCGCCCTGAATGCTGCCGGCATCCTTGGCATGCTCTCCAACGGTCTCAGCGATGCCTTCTTGGGCAAGAGTGTTGCGGGCGTGAGCGGTTTCTTCCTGATTGACATTATCATTGGTATCCTCTCCTCCATCATCGACAATGTGCCGCTGGTGGCTGCTACCATGAAGATGTACCCAATTGTTGGTGAGAATGTCATGTTTGCCACCGACCACGCTTTCTGGGAGTGCTTGGCATACTGTGCTGGTACTGGCGGAAGCCTCCTCATCATCGGATCTGCTGCTGGTGTTGCCGTGATGGGTATTGAGAAAATCGACTTCATCTGGTATCTCAAGAAGATTTCCTGGTTAGCTCTGGTTGGCTATCTGGCCGGTGTTGTATCTTACATCTTAATGTATATCTTTTTGTTCGAGCCTGCCGAGGCTGCAAATGCTGCCGCTTTGGTGGCACCTGCCGTGGTTCCGCTCGCTTGATAAAGTAACGTTTCCTTTAAATAATAAATGGCAAAGAAACTTAGTTCAGCAATACAAAGCTGGCGTAGACGCAGCGCAGGGCGCAAAATCTTCGACATCGTCGTAGGACTTTTCGCCCTGGCTGGGTTTGCCATCATTGGAGCCTGGGCATTCTACCAGCTCGGCTTCACAAAAAACCGCGGTGCTGTTGACAAAAACTACCGCTATATGCTTTCTGTTGATGAGATGAAGGCCTTGCAGGACTCCACCTTCACCGAGCAGGAATACCAAGAAAGCTGGATGCGACAATATGCCAAATTGGTTGCGTTCAGTAAGTTCTATCCTACCAATGCCCAGCTTATCACCCAAGCTGCCCAGTTCAGTCATGACCCCATGCATGTCGACCGCATGATTAGGGCTTGCAGTATGTATATTGAAGACCAGTCGGAATACAATAAGCTGTTACAACAGATAAACAAACTGTTGGACAATTATCCTCAACAGGAGACCCCCAATGTGATTCCTTGGATGCAGGGTGTTGAGTGGGCAGCCCTGAAGGAGGCCATTGTCCGAGATAAGGCCCTGATTGACGAGGTCGGGCGGCTGACTGGTGTGGAACCCCGCCTAATAGTGGGTTGCTTGATTGGCGAGCAGATTCGTCTGTTCAATACCAAGCGCGAGACCATCAAGCAATATTTGGGTCCTGTGAAGGTGTTGAGCGTTCAGTCGCAGTTCTCTTATGGAGTGAATGGCATCAAAATGTCCACGGCCAAGACCATCGAGGACCATCTTAAAGACCCCACCTCACCCTTCTACATGGGCAAGCGCTATGAGCATCTGCTCGACTATACGGTAGAAGGAAAGGCCCAGGAGGATGAGCGTTACAACCGCTTGGTGGATTACCGCAACCACCTCTATTCTTATCTCTATACGGCATGTATTTTGCACCAAACCAAGATGCAATGGGAACGCGCCGGATATGATATCAGCAACCGACCCGATATCCTCTTTACCTTGTTTAATGTAGGCTTTGCTCAGTCAGAGCCTAAGCCCAACCCCGTTTGTGGCGGTAGCCATATCAAAGTGCGCGACAGAGTCTATACCTTCGGAGCCATAGGTTTCGACTTTTACTTCTCGGGCGAACTGGCAGAAGAATTTCCTTTCTGGCGTCATCGGTTTATCCCCGGAGACAAAGAACTGACTGATGAAGAAATCGCCTATATCCAAGGTAGTGTCAGCAACTGCAAGCGGCCGCCCAGAGGCTGGGAGTACGTGAAGAAGGACACCGTTCCCCAGCCACCTTCTCATGATACTATTTTCCACAGTTATGAGGACGACCCCTATGCTGGCACTTATGCCAATGAGTAGGCGTTGCAAAAACGTGAGAAATGATGATGAAGAAAAGGTTGATTTTTGCAAAATGACTCAATATAATCAAGCGTTTGAGATGTTATTTTCCATATGGGGTCTTTAAATACAGTATCCATATAGTATTAATATACAGTTGATTGTGTTAAGTGTGAAGATTTTTTTGCGAAAAATGCTTGATAATTCAAAAAATAGTAGTACTTTTGCAACCGCTTTCGAGGGTCGTAATGAGGATTGTTGATGCTCTTTCCCTTGCGGATAAGAAAGCGATTAGGAACGATAAAAATAGATTTAAGACATGGCAAAAAAGAATAAAGACGCTAGAGTGCAGGTTATCCTCGAGTGCACCGAGCAGAAAAACAGCGGTGTTCCTGGCATGAGCCGTTACATCACCACCAAGAATAAAAAGAACACTCCCGAGCGTTTGGAGCTCAAGAAGTACAATCCGTACTTAAAGAAAATGACTGTTCACAAAGAAATCAAATAATATAGGAGATAGAGAACTATGGCAAAAAAAGTTGTTGCAACCCTGAAAACCAGCACCGGTAAGAGCTACGCAAAAGTGATTCGTATGGTTCGCTCTCCCAAGACCAATGCTTATACCTTCGAAGAGAATATCATCCTCTCTGATCAGGTTCAGGAATTCCTCAAGAAAAAATAGTACTGCAAAAGTAATAGTAATAATATTTTTTTTCATACGCTTTTGTTTTAGCCTCCGTTGTGAAACGGGGGTTTTTTGTTCTTTTTTTAAAGATTTTTTTCGTTACTTTGCCAAGAGAAAATGCAGACAGGGTATTAATTGTGTTTTGAGTAATATTATGATTATAAGTGCTTTATTTGTTTCCTTTCCCTTGACTTTCTTTGGGCTATTTGGAGAACAGGAAGGCAGAAGATGGCTCACGTGAGTAGATTTTATGTCTTCACCTGGGGCAGCTAGTATTTACTGTGGCGACTTTTGGATTCGGCATGGTGATGGGCTGTGGTCTCCTGCTACAAGTGGCGGTATGCCGCTCTGATTCATACACTATCAATAGCAGACTATGAGGTGGTAGCCAAAGTATTGATACTTACGGTATATTCGGCTCGTGTACCACTATAGAGGTTGCTAAATTGTAAACGAAGTTCGTAGTTGTCTATGAGTTTGGCCGTCCATGACGATTTAATAAGGTTCCCGTTAACAAATTCCAAGAATTAGAATTCCCCAAAAGTCATTTTTTTTTTGTATATTTGCATTTTGTATACTTTGCGCCTATAGGGGTGCAAGTGTTTGCATATATGTGTGTTACTAAATAATATTTATATATAAATGAGTTATAAGGAGTACAAACAGCTTAACATGACCCAGATTGGCGAAGAAATCCGCAAATATTGGGAAGAGAATGAGACTTTTGAGAAAGGACAGGAATTGTCTGAAGGGCACCCCTCTTTCGTGTTCTACGATGGCCCTCCGTCGGCTAATGGCAAGCCCGGCATCCACCATGTCATGGCTCGTACCATCAAGGATGTTTTCTGCCGCTACAAGGCGCAGAAAGGTTACCATGTCGACCGTAAGGCTGGATGGGACACTCATGGCCTGCCCGTTGAATTGGGTGTGGAAAAGACCCTTGGCATCACCAAAGAAGACATTGGCAAGAAGATTAGCGTGGACGATTACAATCATGCCTGTCGCACCGAAGTGTTGAAGTACAAGGACCTCTGGGACGAACTCACTCGTCAGATGGGTTATTGGGTTGACCTGAAGCACCCCTATATCACCTTCGAAAATGAGTATATCGAAACACTCTGGTTCCTCCTGAAGAAACTTTATGATAAAGGTCTGCTGTATAAAGGCTACACTATCCAACCTTTCAGTCCTGCAGCTGGCACAGGCCTCTCCAGTCACGAGTTGAACCTTCCAGGATGCTACCGTGATGTGAAGGATACCACTTGTGTGGCACTCTTTAAACTGAAAGAACTCAAAGGTTTCGATGTGCCAGCAGCCGATGTGCCCACTTATGCCATCGCATGGACTACTACTCCTTGGACTCTTCCCTCGAACACCGCACTATGTGTGGGCCCCACTATCGATTATGTGCTGCTTGACACCACCCATCCCTACACCCAAGAGCCTTGTCGCATTGTGATGGCCAAAGCTCTTGTGGATAGTTTCTTCACCGAGGGAGAACCCGAAGAGAAATCCAAGCTTATTCATGCCACTATTTTGGGCGAGTGTAAGGGTACCGCTCTCGAGGGTATTGCCTACGATCAGCTGATACCTTGGGTAAAGCCTACTGTGGTTGACATGGCCAACCAGACCCATCGTACCGCTAAGGAAGGGGAGGCCTTCCGTGTTATTCTTGGCGACTATGTCACCACAGAGGATGGTACAGGTATTGTTCATATTGCTCCCACTTTTGGTGCAGACGATGCCCGCGTGGCCAAGAAAGCCGGTATAGCCGACCTGCTGCTCTACGATCATGACGGCAAGCAAGCACCCATGGTTGACCGAACTGGTAAGTTCTGGAAGATAGAGGATTTGGATTCCGATTGGGTGAAGGATAATGTCGACGTGGCTCTCTATAAACAGTATGCTGGCAAGTTTGTAAAGAATGCCTATGACCCCAATAAGACCGATAAGGATATTAGCCTCGACGTGGAGTTGGTGGTCATGCTCAAAGAACAGGGCAAACTTTTCAAGAGCGAAAAACATACTCACAGCTATCCCCATTGCTGGCGTACCGACAAGCCCGTGCTTTACTATCCTTTAGACAGCTGGTTTATCCGCACGACAGCTTTGCGTGACCGGATGATTGAACTCAACAAAACCATTAACTGGAAACCCGAAGCCACAGGTACTGGTCGTTTCGGAAACTGGTTGGAAAATATTGTCGACTGGAACCTCAGCCGTAGTCGTTATTGGGGCACCCCGCTACCTATCTGGCGCACCGAGGATGGCAAAGAGGAGGTCTGCATCGGTAGCGTAGAAGAACTGAGCAATGAGATTGACAAGGCAGTTGCCGCAGGTTTCATGACAGAAAACCCCTATAAGAGTTCCGACTTCACCACTTTCGACCTTCACCGTCCATACATAGATGGTGTGGTGCTGGTTTCGCCCACTGGCCGCAAGATGATGCGTGAACCTGATTTGATTGACGTATGGTTCGACAGCGGTGCCATGCCTTATGCACAGATTCATTATATGGGTGAAGAACTCACGGCCGATCAATTCCCTGCAGACTTCATTGCCGAAGGTGTTGACCAAACCCGCGGTTGGTTCTATACCCTCCATGCTATCGCCACGATGTGTTTCGACAGCGTGGCCTTCAAGAATGTTATCAGCAACGGTTTGGTACTCGACAAGAATGGCAATAAGATGTCTAAACGTTTAGGCAATGGCGTTGATCCCTTCGATACCCTCAAAAAGGAGGGTCCTGATGCAACCCGTTGGTATATGATTACCAACAGTCAGCCTTGGGATAACCTTAAGTTCGACATGTTGGGTGTTGACGAAGTCCGTCGGAAACTCTTTGGCACCCTTTATAACACCTATAGTTTCTTTGCACTTTATGCCAATATTGATGGCTTTGAGTACAAAGAAGCTGACCTGCCCATCAACGAGCGCCCCGAGATTGACCGCTGGATTCTCAGCGAGCTCAACACCTTGGTGAAGACCGTCGACGAAGCCTTTGCTGATTATGAACCCACCCGCGCTGGACGAGCCATCCAGGAGTTTATTGATGCCAATCTCAGCAACTGGTATGTGCGTCTGTGCCGCCGCCGTTTCTGGAAGGGCGAAATGACCGCCGATAAGGTGTCTGCTTACCAAACGCTCTACACCTGTTTGGAGACATTGACTCGATTAATGTCACCCATCGCTCCTTTCTTCAGCGAGCGTATGTTCCTCGACCTCAATGAGGTCACCCATCGTTTCAATGCCCAATCGGTCCACCATGTGCCTTTCCCCGAGATTCATGAGGGTATGATAGACAAGGCTTTGGAGGAGCGAATGGAATTGGCGCAGAAGATTTGTTCAATGGGACTTTCTCTTCGCAAGAAGAGCAACATCCGTGTGCGTCAGCCGCTTGCAAAGATTATGCTGCCTGTGCAGAATGAGACTTTCCGTCAACAAGTAGAACTCGTTCAGGACCTTATCTGCTCAGAGTTGAACATCAAGGGCATAGAGTTCTTGGCTCCCGATAACGATATTCTGGTCAAGCGTATCAAACCCAACTTCAAAACTTTGGGTCCTCGCTACGGCAAGATCATGAAGGCTATTAGTGCGCAAATTCAGGCTTTCTCACAGCAACAGATCATTGCGCTTGAATCTGACGGCAAGTGCAACCTTACGGTTGAAGGCCAGCCTGTTGAGATACTGATTTCTGACGTGGAAATCGCCACTCAGGACATTCCTGGTTGGGTGGTTGCCAATGAGGGCAGCCTCACGGTGGCACTCGACATTACTGTCAGTCCCGAGCTCAAGGCCGAAGGTATTGCTCGCGAGCTGGTCAACCGTATCCAGGGTATCCGTAAGGAGGGCTTTGAGGTGACCGACCGCATCCGTGTCGACCTGCTCCATGGCGAATGGGATGAGGCTGTGAAGACCCATCTTGACTACATCTGCAGCGAGGTGCTCTGCACCCAGTTGAACTTGGTGGATACTATTAACGACCCTGCCAAGCAGACGATAGAGATTATTGAAGGCCAACCAACCACCATTTGGGTCAGAAAATAAGACTGTAGTTCAAGTATCTTAGAAAAAATGATTGAAAGAATCAAATCTTTGGCCAAAGCCAATGCCGCCACCGTTATTGAATGGCGGCGTTGGCTTCACCGTCATCCTGAGCTGAGCCAGCAAGAGTTCAACACCATGAATTTTGTGGCCGAAAGGTTGCGCGAGATGGGGCTGGACCCCAAGGTCGGCATCGGCAAAACGGGTGTGATGGCCATGATTCGTGGAGGCAAAGACCCCGACGGCTATTGTGTGGCAATTCGAGCCGACTACGATGCTCTTCCACTCACAGAAGCCACTGGTTTGCCTTTCGCCTCTGAGAACCCTGGGGTGATGCATGCTTGTGGTCACGACATGCACACCAGTTCGCTATTGGGTGCCGCCAAGATTCTCTGCGATATCCGCGAAGAACTCAACGGCAGCGTGATGTTGATTTTCGAGCCTTCGGAAGAGATGTACCCTGGTGGAGCCCGCATGATGATGGAGGATGGCCTCTTTGATGAGGTAATGCCCAACGAGATTTATGGTTTCCATTGCCTTCCGGAGATGGAGGTGGGCCGCATCGGTATGCGCAAAGGCCGCTATATGGCCTCCACCGATGAGCTCTATTGGACCATCAAGGGAAAGGGAGGCCACGGAGCCACCCCGCACCTGAGTGTCGACCCCATCCTGATTGCCTCGCATATCGTGGTTGCCTTGCAGCAGATTGTCAGCCGCAATGCGGCGCCCATGATGCCCACGGTGCTCAGCTTCGGTCGTTTCATAGGAGAGGGACGTACCAATATCATCCCCGATGAGGTGAAGATGGAGGGAATCATTCGTACCTTTGATGCCGACTGGCGTCTGGAATGCCATGAGAAGATTAGAAAAATAAGTTGCGGCATAGCCGAAAGCATGGGTGGCGAGTGCGACCTCTTTATTGACTATGGGTATCCACCTGTCATCAACGACGATATCTGCACCCAGCAGGTGCATGACAATGGGGTGGCTTTCTTGGGTGAGGCGAATGTCGACTGGCTCGACCTTCGCATGACAGCAGAGGATTTTGCTTTCTTTGCACAGAAAATCCCTGCCTGTTACTTCCGCGTGGGCATCCATGTGCCCGGAACACCCGTATGCAATCTCCACCGCCCCAATCTTTTGGTGGACGAACGTTCGATGGAAGTGGCCAGCGGCTTTGAGGCTTATAATGCTTACAAGTGTTTGTTGGATCGAGTAAAAAAGTAAAAGAGATGTCGGACAAGAAGGTGGATGTAATAGATACGACAGCAGAATTGGGTGAAAAGAAGATTCCCCATCTATTGTGGAAATATGCGTTGCCCTCAGTTGTAACGCAGATTATTGCCACGGTTTACAATCTTGTGGATAGTATTTTCCTAGGCCATGCAACTAATGGAGCACTCGTCCTTGCCGCATTGGCCATCGTGCTGCCTATCATGAACATCATCCATGCTTTCGGCTCTTTAGTGGGTGCTGGTGCCGGTGCACGCATGAGTATAGTGTTGGGCAGGAAGGATTTCAAATGGGCTGAGAATATCCTTGGCACCAGCATGTTCCTTACTTTTTTCTTTGGAGCGTTGTTTCTTTCGGCCGGCTACCTGTTCATGGATTCTATTCTGTCCATGTTCGGAGCGTCGGACTTGACCATACGATTGGCTCACGAGTACATGGTCATTGTTTTGCCGGGCATGTTCCTCACCACCCTTAGTTTCAACCTCTCGGGTTTGATTCGTGCCACAGGATATGCCACTCGGTCGATGTGGATTCAGATAAGTGGTGCCTTGCTCAATATCCTGCTTGACTATATCTTCATCATTCTGCTTGACAAGGGCATTGGTGGCGCAGCCTGGGCAACCACCATCTCCATGGCGTTCTCGGCTATGTTGGCCCTTCTCCACTTCGTTTCGCCCAAGTCTTTTATACGGTTCCGTCGTCATGCATGGAGGCCCCGTATGTATATTGTTAAGAATATCCTTGCCATCGGCATCAGCCCGTTTTCCATGAACGTGGCTGCCTGCTTGGTAGTTGCGTTACTCAACACGCAACTGATTAACTACGGTAGCGACATAGCCGTCAGTTCTTACGGTGTGGTCAACCGTATTGCCATGCTGGTCTTCATGTTCATGATGGGTATCTGTCAGGGCATGCAGCCTATTGCCGGCTACAACTATGGAGCCGGCCTTCATTCCCGTTTGAAGGAGACCTATTTGCTAACGCTGAAATGGAATGTCGGCACTGGTGTTGTTGGCACTATTATTGCCATGATTTTCCCACAACTACTTGTGGAAATGTTCAGCGAAGACGATAGTCTCATTGCCACAGCCATCCCTGCCACCCGCTTCCTAATGGTGATGTGTCCTTTGATAGGATTCACAGTCACCAATTCTCAGTTTTTCCAATCCATCGACAAACCCTGGATTGCAATAGTCACCAGTCTCTCTCGACAGGTCATCTTCCTAATACCGCTGATGTTTATCGTTCCCATGGTTTTCATTAAGGCTGGTGGTGATGGTTTGATGGGTGTTTGGTGTAGCATGACCATCAGCGATGTTTGTGGCGCACTTCTTTCCGGTTCACTCTTACTGACGCAACTCAAGGTCTTCAAGCCTGGCTATCAGGCACCTATTCGTAAGCCGAAGAAAGAACGCGGCCCTAATCATCCAGAATAAATACTATCTACTCCCTAAACTTCTCTTACTGTGAAACTTAAGAATCCATACCGATACATGAAAAAAATTATTGTTGTCTTTCTGCTTCTTTTCTCCCTGGTTCCAGTCATGGGAAAGGCAACGAACGAGTATAAAGGTGATACTCTTCAACCTCACCGTCCTAAAATTGGTGTTGCCCTTAGTGGCGGGGGGGCCAAGGGTGCTGCCCATATCGGGGTGCTCAAATATATGCAAGAGATTGGCATACCTGTTGATTATATAGCAGGTACCAGCATTGGCTCCATTATCGGGGGACTTTATGCCTTGGGCTATACTCCAGAAGAGATGGCATATCTAATTGCCAATATGGATTGGTCCTTTTATATGAGCAATGGTGTGGGGCGTTCCTACCAGTCTTCCATCAGTCGTGAACAGAACAGCCAGTTTCTGCTGTCTGTTCCCTTTGGAACTGGCGATTTCGAACGGCGTTCTTTGGACATTCTTTCCACTTTGCCCAGTGGTGTCATCAATGGTGCCAGCCTCATCAATCTCTTCAATCGTCTCAGCATCGGCTACAACGATTCTGTCGATTTCAATAAGCTTCCCATCCCTTTTGCCTGTGTGGCAACAGACATCCTTACTGGCGATTCTGTAGTCCTTCATAGTGGCAATTTTGCCAAGGCCATCCGCTCAAGTATGGCCATACCAGGCGTGTTTGCACCTGTTCAATGGGACAGCTACCTCCTTGCAGATGGAGGATTGGTTGATAATTTTCCTGTGGACGTATGTCTTGGCATGGGAGCTGATATCGTCATCGGCGTTGATCTGGCCGACAAGATGGCTGCCACTCCCGAAGAATTGAAATCATTACCACAGCAACTTTCTCAGTATCTCAGCATTGCCGTGTCGAGCAACCGTAGTAACAACCGAGATTCGTGCTACCTTCTAATCCATCCCAATGTTTCAGGTTACAACATGCTCAGTTTTACTCATGATGCTATCGATACCTTGGTTCGGCGTGGGTATGAATGTGCCAAGTCGCACCATGCAGAGTTGATGAAAATCAAGGATTCCATAGACCGTTATGGCGATTCTCGACAAGTCTATCAAGCTCCTCGCGCCAAGTATCTTACTGCAACCGATACTTTTGTGTTGGCCAATATTATTTACAATGGCGTTTCTGACGAGGAGGTCGAATGGCTGAAAAAGCAGGATGGTTTGGAAACGGGTATGCCCATGACGGTTGACGATATTGAACATGCTATTAATATCCTAACAGGCACGGGCTCCTTTGCCAGCATCACATACAAACTGCATGAAACCGATGAGGAGTACTGGCTCACCCACATGGTTTTCTCTGATGCTCTTGGACGTGAGAGCTACCGCCTCATTATCAACCTCATGCCGGCAGAGCCTCACAACTTCGCTATCGGTTTCCGTTATGATTCGGAAGAAAGTGCCTCTTTGTTATTCCATTTTGGATGGAACGAGCAGCGTTTGGCAGGAATTAAAGCCTCCCTTAATGTCAATCTCAATTACAATTTCCGTTGGGATGCTAAGGTCTCCTACGTCGGTCTGGGTCTCGGGGATGTTAATTTTGCCTATCGCTACCACAATAGCTCAGTCAATGTAAGCAACAATGACTCGATGGCCTTTGCCGGATTTGTCGACCACCACAATATTAGCTTGTACATCTCAGAGTTCAATTTCCGTGACTTTAGTTTTGCTACAGGCTTTGATGAGGATTTCTATGCCGACCGAAGTGGATTCTCTCTAGACCATATGCTCAGCGATGGTCTCTTCCATCTTGACCGCACCAAGAATTTCTTCGGTGTTTACCTAAAGGGTCGGTACGATAATCTTGACGATGCCTATTTTGCCACTAAGGGCCTGTATGGAACATTTAATCTCAGTTGGCGAAAAGAGAACAGGTATATCTTCAACACCTCTGTCGACTCTGGTTTTGCTGTTGCCACAGCATCGTTCCAAACATACGTGTCGCCAAGTCCACGGCTCACCTTCATTCCTCAGGGGTTTGTGCGTTTTGTCATGGGTAAAAACTCTCCCTGGTATGACAACTTTGTAGGCGGTGCCCTTCCGGGTCGTTATCTCGACCATCAGATGCCTTTCATTGGTTTCTCCAATCCTATGTATATTAGCAACTATGCTGCCATTCTGCGTCTCGACACCCGCTATAACATCTATGGTAACTTTTATACTTATCTGATGTTGAATTATATGGCTGATGTGGAGGAATTCGAATTTCTGGAGCATGACCTTAGGAGTGTTTTAGGTCTTGGTGTGAGGGTGGCTTACAAGTCGGTTATTGGCCCCATAGCTGCCGACCTTTACTGGAATAGTCTCACTCATCGCGTTGGTGCGTATCTCAATATTGGCTATGTCTTCTAACATGGAAATATACAATACTTTCGGTCTCCCAGCCACAGCCGACCGCTATCTTGTCGTCCGTGACGAGAGTCAGCTCAGGACGTTACTCAGCACCAACCAGATAAACCATCCTTATCTAATCTTAGGTGGTGGCAGCAATATGGTATTTACAAAGCATTTCCCTGGCACCATCATCCACCTTGAAAACAAAGGCATCTGTCTGCTTGAGGAGTCGCCATCACAGGATGATGTCCTTGTCGAGGCTGCGGCTGGTGAGGTGTGGGATGATTTTGTGCATTACTGTATCGCCCACGGTTGGTATGGTGCTGAAAATCTTGTCGCCATTCCGGGTACTGTTGGGGCTGCTCCTGTTCAGAATGTGGGAGCCTACGGGGTAGAGGCAAAGAATGTCATCTATAGTGTCCGTGCTTTTGATATATTCACCGGTCAAGAACGTATTTTCACCAATGCGGAGTGTCAGTTTGCCTATCGTAACAGCATCTTTAAAGGAACACTCCGCAATCACTTTATCATTTGGTCTGTGGTATTCCGTCTGCACAAAGTCTTTGCGCCAGACCTTCAATATAAGGCACTCTCCGATGCGCTTCAATCGGCATGCATAAAGAACCCCACTCCTCAGCAGTTGGCCGATATCATCACCGAGGTTCGTTGGAGAAAATTGCCACGACCAGAACAGATGGGGAGTGCTGGCAGTTTCTTCAAAAATCCGGTTGTTTCTGTCGAACATTATGAACGACTTAAATCTCTTTATCCCGATATAGTGGCATATTCTGTTTCTGATGGCTATAAACTGGCCGCAGGCTGGCTTATCGAGAAGGCTGGTTGGAAAGGTCGCGACATGGGACGTTGCGGAGTTTATGAGAAGCAAGCCCTTGTCTTGGTCAATCGTGGAGGATGCTCTGGGTCGGAGGTATTGGCACTTGCTGATGCTGTCACCGATGACGTCCAAAAGTTATTTGGTGTCATTCTTGAAAAAGAGGCCATCATCATTTGAAAGATATACACTTTTCAGTTTATCAATTAATTACAAAACACATAATCATCAATCTGATAACATAGCAATACGAAAAATATATGCAAAAATCCCCTGAAATTTTCTGGAATTGGTTCGTCTCTAATGCCGAACAGCTCACCATGTTAAATGATATTCCCGAATCTGAGGGTAAGCAACTGCTTGAACAGATGCAACAGCATCTAGACGCTTACTGTGAGGGACTCACCTTCGAGGTCAGCGAACAAACGGCCCAAGGCCGCACCGTCACCTTCAGCGCCGAAGGCGATTTCGACCTCTTCCGCTATGTGGTGGAGTTGGTGGACAACGCTCCCGATGTCGATTGGTGGGAGTTCGTTCCATTCAAACAACCCAAGGGCAAGTCGCTTAAAGTTACTTTTGATAAGTATCGGTTCGACACTACCAAGATGGCTTTCATGCAGTTGGAGAGCGAAGAGGAACCCGACATCATTGGCCTTCGTGTGGCATTGCCCAACCTTCCGGCTAATTATAAACCTGTCGAGAACAATCCCGATGATGATGACTTGCTGGTGGGAGTTTATGTTACCCTTGAGGCCCTTCTTGGCGAGTTTGACTGCACTACCTTGGTTGGCTATCTTGAAGTCTGCCCTATGCCTAAGGAGCCTTTTAAGGAGGGTTTCCGTCCCCTCGACGACCTTCCCGAGTTTGTCGACTGGTTCAAGCGCTCACGCGAGAAATAGCCCCCTCCCTGCTTACCTACCTCTATCGGATTGTATATTTTTTCTATATATCTAAAAAAAATCGTATCTTTGCAATCGATTTTGATTTAAAGAATTCTTACTAATAATAATATAATGAGTAAAGTAGACGTTCTGTTGGGTCTCCAGTGGGGAGACGAGGGCAAGGGAAAGATTGTCGATGTCCTAACTCCTGAGTATGATGTTATCGCTCGTTTCCAGGGCGGTCCTAATGCCGGCCACACCATCGAATTTGGTGGCATTAAGCATGTGCTTCATATCATCCCCTCGGGTATCTTCCACGAACACAAGATGAATGTCATTGGCAATGGCGTTCTGGTCGAGCCCAACATTTTCCGTCAGGAGGTGCTGTCGCTGGCCGCCAAAGGTGTCGATGCCACCAAGAACCTCTATCTCTCCAAGAAGGCACATCTCATTCTTCCTTCTCACCGCATGCTTGATGCTGCCAATGAGCATGCCAAGGGCAGCGCCAAGATTGGCTCAACCCTTAAGGGTATCGGTCCTGCCTATACTGACAAGATTGCCCGCTCAGGTCTCCGTATTGGCGATATTCTGGAATCCGATTTCCGTGAGCGTTACGAGCTGCTCAAGTTCCAACATCTGCAGACTGCCCATACGCTTAAATTCGACCTCGATAGTTTCCGTATCGACAACATGACTCTTGATGAGTATGAGAAGCAGTGGCTTGCCTCTCTCGAGACTCTTAAGGAGTTTCAATTAATTAATAGCGAGTACTTTATCAATAAATGCCTTGATGAGGGTAAGAAGGTTTTGGCCGAAGGTGCCCAGGGCTCTATGCTCGACATCGATTTCGGATCCTATCCTTTTGTAACCTCTTCCAACACAGTCACCGCCGGTGTCTGCTCCGGCCTTGGTGTGGCTCCTTCCCGCATTGGCCGTGTGATGGGTATTATCAAGGCTTACTGCACTCGTGTGGGCGCAGGTCCTTTCCCCACAGAGCTCTTTGACGAGACAGGGCGTCGTCTCTGCGAATTGGGTCATGAATACGGAGCTACTACGGGCCGTCCCCGTCGTTGTGGTTGGATAGACATTCCCGCACTTCGTTATGCCTGCATGCTTGATGGTGTTACCGACTTCTTTGTCACCAAATCCGACGTGATGAACGATTTCGATGAAATCAAGATGTGCACCGGCTATGAAATAAACGGTAAGGTGACTGATGAGCTTCCCTTTGAGTTCAATGCTGTTGAAATCAAACCTCAGTTTGTCACGTATAAAGGCTGGAAACAGGACCTCGCTGGAATTACCAAGTATGAGGACCTGCCACAGAATCTCCGCGACTATATTGTGGCAATCGAAAAGGTTACTGGTGTGAATGTCAAGGCCGTATCAATTAGTCCAGACCGTAAGGATGTTCTTTTCAAATAAGAAAAAATAACACTTCGTACACAATATTTTAACAATAACCTCGTTTTAAGGGCTAAACAATATTGAACAGACGATGAAAAAAGTAGTTCTTCTCCTCCTTCTTACCCTGCCTTTGGTCACCATTGCGCAGAACAAGATTAAGGAAACCCAGGTACCCAAGTCGGTTCTTATTTCTCTGGATAAGAAATATGATTCATATAAGGTTAAGACTTGGTATAAGTCGCCCGGACAGTACATTGCCGAGTTCTCTACCGACGGTCAGAATGGTCGTGCCTATTTTACCCATAATGGCGATTGGCAGTACACTACCTTCCCCACCAAGCAGGCTGATTGCCCCACGGCTATGAATAGCTATTTCTTGGACAATTATCCTGGCTACCGTATCCGTTCTATCGAATATGTGGAGCAGATGGATGGCGATGTCTACTACCGCATGATGATTGTGAAGACAGGTGTGGGCTTTAGCGACAATGAGCTTATCTTCGATCCCCGTGGCCGTCTTCAGAAAAGCAACGCTCCTGACCCTGATGCCGTAAAACGTGAATACTACACCCTCAACAACCCCGACGACAACGATGAGGGACAGGACGAGCGTCTTCGCAACCTCAAGAGCAACAAGGGAGGCAAGCGCCCCGCCCCTGTGGAGGATACTCCCGAGGTGGTGAATGTCGACACTACTGCTGCCATCATGGCTCATTTCAGAAAGATTTGTCCTGAATCCAAGCTCACCACTATTCCCGAATGGGTCAATCGTGTAGGTGGACGCGTAGTGGCTTACTACTACAACCGTCAGGGCGTTGAGATGGAAGAGGTCTACGATGTGGCCAGTGAGGCTCATATGATGACTGGCAAGGTGCTTGACAAAGACCATTATACTGCTGCTATCGTTAAGTATCTCAATCAGAAATATAAAGGCGAGAAATATAAGATTGAACGTATGATTGTCTATACTTACGATTCCAAATGGCGTATCGATGGCAAGAAACCCAAGCCCTACACCTATGTGGTTATCAGCCAAAAGGTCAAAGGCCTTGGCAACAAACTTCAGTACACCCGCATGGAGTTTGATGCATCAGGCAACTTCACCAATCTCTTGGCTCAGCCCATCGACAAAAACGACATCCAGTAAGATAGTAATAAACAGTTGTGTTTTGGGTTGACTCGCCATCATCTCTTGTTTCAGCCAAAACACAACCATCCTGCGGATATGGCGTAATTGGTAGCCGCGTTAGACTTAGGATCTAATGGTGCAAGCCGTGGGGGTTCGAGTCCCCCTATCCGCACAACCCCAAGGCAGGAGTAACCCTCCTGCCTTTTTCATTTCCGTCTACTCTCTTTTTCTTTCTCTCTTGTCCTGTCCGCCCCTACACGTAGTGTAGGGGGAAACTCACAGTGGGCCAATCCTAACCGATTGATTTCTTCTCCTTTTAGCCCCTTTTGCTCGAATGACAAATGGTTATTCTATTGGGAATCCGTTGTTTATCCGTTGGACTGAGCGAATCTTCAACGTACCTTCAGCAAACCCTCAACTGGGACTGTCCGGCTGATTGTTTTGAAGTAGATGCTTTCTTTCCTCGTCCGAGGGCATACACTGTGCTACTTGCATACTGCCCTTGGCCTAGCGAAAACGATTGATTGCACTCGCCTTTTAGCGTTGGACTGTATCTGGTCACTTTTCCAGCGAAAATAGTCAGACCATCGAGGGGGGACAGTAGCTTGCTGTCATTGTAATATTCAATTAATATTTGCTATCGTATATATGACTGTTTATTTAACAACCTCAAAGAGGCTGAATCTTAATAACCCCACATTAGGTACGCTATGTTGGCTAAACAGACTCACTACGGCCAGTTTCCTGAAGGGAGGCAACAATGGGATAGGTTGGTGGATTCAGTCATATTATATACTGGAGTGTTTATTAGACAACTATTAAAATCTGATTATTATTTTGGTTCGAAATGTAAAAAGAAACATCTTTTTGTGGTTTGAACCGAAACTCGGGTAGGGGAGGTGTGGTCTGTAATTTTATATTCGCAGGCAATAAATTAGACCAGTTGACGTTATGAAAGAAACTATTAATATTAAAACTATGAAAAAAATTGTTATTATTACATTGTGCTTTTCACTCTTTTGCGTTCCCGTTCAAGCACAGTTGGGGGGACTTTTGCAGAAGGCTGCCAAGAAAACCACCGAGAAAGTTACTGAGAAACTAGCCGATCAAGCTGCCGAGGCTGCCTCTAAAGCCTTGGAGGAGAAAATGAATCAGAATCAGCCGCAGAAACCTACCGACAGTCGACAGTCGACTGCTTCAACGGCCGACCAGCTCACCTACGTGGGACTAATGAGCCAGGTGCCTGAGTTGCCTACGGTGCAGCAGTTGGTCAGTCACAAGGAATATGAGTTGAACGGCCAGACATTGAGGTTGTTGTCAAGTCCGGTCACCAAGTTTAGCGCTCAGGTGACGAGTTTGTCCATGAAGGTTTTGTCCGTCCCAATGGAGGGAGCAGACTCAGCGCAAGTGGTTGAAAATGCCTATTCTTTGGCCCAGAAGTACACAGGTTTGACTCAGGAGCAGATAGACTACTTAGCCACCTTGCCCGAAGATGAGCAAGAGGCTTATTTGGCGGCTCATTATCAACAGGGCCAGGCCGAGGCGGCTCTGATGGAGCAGGCGGTCGAGGCCGGTGAATATCTGGAGCCATTGCAACCTATGATTGACAAGTGGGAGGCAGCGGGGAAGAAGGCCGACCAATACCTGTCTGAGGCCGATGCCCAATGCAAGGAGATATACAAGAAATATGGGCCGCAGAAGTCCGGCGCCAGCGAAAAGGAACAGATTCAGCTAACACTCAAGTATTATCAGGAGATCGCACCCATCCAGCGAACTGCGGTCGAGAAGGCCATGAGGGTCCGCCTAGAGGAGCAGTTGCCCATAGCCGAAGAGATTGAGAAGGAAATGGTTGCCATTCGTGCTGCCCACCCCAATATGATTTCCTCCCTTTTGCGTTATCCTCAACTCACCGCCACCTCGTTTTTCTCCGATATCACCCGACTGACAGATGTGCCGGAGTACTAGTATGCCCATTCATTGACATTAAATTTGTAATAAATGAAACTCCCAACCACAAGAGGCTGGGAGTTTTATGTTTTATTAGCAGATATATTACCGGTTATTTAACAGGATTTGACAATCTCTCAAAACAGATTCTTATTGCAAGTCGTATTATGTCTATTGGCATCTTGTACCAAACGGACACTACCGACCACCTTCATTCCAGCCCAAAATCCCATCATCACTTGGTACCATTTTGGAATAGATTGGTAATCGTGGCAGTATCTACCCGAAGCAAATGTGCTGAACATAAAGGGGTGGCCAACTTACATCACGATTGACAAAGGGATGTAAATTGGCCACTATGTTAGGTGGGGTCACCAAACGTCAGGTTGTTGGCACCAGTTTGTTCAGGTGTTCCAGCCATTGGCCATAAATATCTACTAGTTCGGCACGTTGGGTAATCTCTGGGTGGACAACAGAAAGTTGCTTTAGTGAGTTGAAAGCTTCGGTGGGAGATGCATATATTTGCGCTCCGAGTCCGGCTCCACGGGCGGCACCGGTGGCCCCGTCGGTGTTCATCAGTTCGATGTCGGCATTGCAGACGGTGGACAGGGTTTGGACAAAGAGCGGGCTAAGGAACATGTTGCTGTGTCCAGCCCTGATGGTGGTTAGGTCAATGCCTAAATAACGCATGATGTCGACCCCGTAGCGGAACGAGAAGGCGATGCCCTCTAGTGCAGCTCGTAGCAGGTGGGACAGGCCGTGGCGGTTGAATGAGAGTCCGTGAAAACTGCAGCCGATGTCGTTGTTGCCAAGCATACGCTCGCTGCCGTTGCCGAAAGGTAGGATGCTGAGTCCATCGCACCCAATGGGAGCTTGGGAGGCCACACGGTTCATTTCGTCGTAGGACATTCCCTTTGGAACCACGTTGTGTTTGAGCCATGAGTTTAAGATGCCGGTTCCATTGATGCACAGCAATACCCCCAGTCGGGTGAGGTCAGGGGTATAGTTTACATGTGCAAAGGTGTTTACGCGGCTTTTTGGGTCATGAGTCAACGCATCGCTGACACCATAAACCACTCCCGATGTGCCTGCTGTTGCTGCTATTTCGCCAGGATTGAGTACATTGAGCGAAAGGGCATTGTTGGGCTGGTCACCAGCACGGTAGGTAATGGGTGTGCCTTCCCATAGTCCCAATTTCTCTGCTGCAGCTCGGCTCAAATGCTGCTGTAATCCGAAATTAGGCACGATGGGTGGGATTAAATCATGGCTGAATCCATAATAGTCGAGCAACTCTGTGGCAACGCGTTTTTCGGCAAAATCCCACATCATTCCTTCAGAAAGGCCTTCGATAGTTGTGGTGCATTCGCCCGATAGTTTCATGGCTATATAGTCGCCGGGGAGCATGATACGGTGGATGCGTTCAAATAGTGCTGGTTCATTCTCTTTAACCCAAGCCAACTTGGCAGCGGTGAAATTGCCGGGACTATTGAGCAAATGTCCCAAGCAGTATTCCTCGCCAAGTGAGTTAAAAGCCTTCTGCCCATAGGATACTGCCCTGCTGTCGCACCAAATGATGGCATCGCGCATTGGCTTCAGCATTTTGTCTACGCACACCAGTCCATGCATCTGCCATGAAATGCCGATGGCTGAAATCTCCTTAGGGGAGAATGCCCCTTGTTTTTTGGCGGTAGCAATCACCGACTTGGTGGCATGTTTGAGAAACTCCCACCAGTCGTCAGGATTCTGTTCTGCCCATCCTGCTCTGTGTGCTTTAATGGGAGCCTCTTGTTTTGGGTAAAAGTCGGTAGCGATGCATTTGCCACTCCCAACATCCACGATTGCGGCCTTAACAGAGCTGCTTCCCACGTCATAGCCTAAAAGGTAGTTCTGCATCTTGCGTTAAGCAGTAAATTAGTACATGTTTACGATGGCCTCATACAGTTCTTGCTGTCCGCTCATCTGCTTTGGCTCGCCAACTTTCTTGCCGTAGTTGTAGACATCCTCCAGCGTCAGTTTGCCATCTTCAAACTGTTTGCCTATGCCGCTGTCGAAACTGGCATAACGTTCCTTTAGCATTTTAGGTAGAGGTGACTGTTCCATGATTTCTACGGCACTAAGGAAAGCATGTGCCATGGCATCCATGCCAGAAATATGGGCGATGAAAATATCTTGAAGGTCGGTACTGTTGCGTCGGGTCTTGGCATCGAAATTGGTGCCACCGTCTTGGAAGCCGCCGTTACGCAGAATCTGCATCCATGCCTGCGTTAGTTCAAAATGGTCGATGGGGAATTGGTCGGTGTCCCAGCCGTTCTGATAGTCGCCTCGGTTGGCATCGATGGAACCCAGCATTCCTGCATCCACTGCGCATGCCAGTTCGTGCTCAAAAGTATGTCCTGCCAAGGTGGCGTGGTTTACTTCGATGTTCACCTTAAAGTCTTTGTCCAATCCGTAGTGGCGCAAAAATCCAATCACGGTCTCCGTGTCGGTGTCATATTGGTGCTTTGTGGGCTCCATGGGTTTGGGCTCAATGAGGAAGGTGCCTTTGAAACCATTCTTGCGGCCATAGTCGCGAGCCATCTTCAGCATCATGGCCAGATGGTCTTTTTCGCGCTTCATGTCGGTGTTCAGCAGGCTGCAATAGCCCTCTCGTCCGCCCCAAAAAACATAGTTGGTGGCACCCAAGCGGATGGCTGCGTCGATACTGTTCTTTATTTGAACGATGGCACGGCTCACCACGTCAAAATCGGGGTTGGTGGCAGCTCCATTCATATAGCGACGATGACCGAAAACATTGGCGGTTGACCATAGCAGTTTGATACCCGTCTCCTTCATCTTTTGCTCTGCATAATCGAGCATAATCTGATAGTTCTTCTCATATTCCTCCACCGTGTCAGCTTCCGGTACCAGGTCCACGTCGTGGAAGCAGAAATATTCGATACCCATCTTGGTCATGAACTCAAATCCGGCATCCATCTTTTCCTTAGAGGCTGCAATGGGATCCTCTGTCAGCTTAGCATTCCAAGGAAATGACTTGGCATTGCCGCCAAACTGGTCAGTGCCTTCTGCGCATAGGGTATGCCACCATGCCATGGCAAACTTCATCCAGTCTTTCATCTTCTTGCCATTTACTATGCGCTCTGCGTCATAATAACGAAAAGCCATAGGATTTTTGGACGCAGGTCCTTCGTACTTAATTTTGTCAATGTTTGGGAAAAACTCTTTCATAACTATATTGTCTTATTTCTTATTCTTGATAATTGAATGATGGATTATAAACGAATAACTTTTCAATAAACCTAAGAGCGCTTCCTCCACAACTCATTCATTTCTTCCAATGTCTTGCCCTTGGTTTCAGGTACCAGCCGCCACACAAAGATGGCCGCCACCACACACATCACTCCATACAATCCGTAAGCCAGCAAATGTCCGAAATTGGCCCCCATCGGCCCCAGCTCCAGATTGTACATCGGCACAAAGGTACTGCTGACGATGAAGTTGAACACCCACTGAAATGCCACGGCAATGGCCACAGCAGCACCGCGGATGGTGTTGGGAAATATCTCGCTGATGAGCACCCAACAGATGGGCCCCCAGCTGAACATAAAGCAGGCGCTATAAAAGATGATGCTGATGACGTTGAGAATGGGTGGCAGGGTAGGGAAGATGCTGCACAATGCCACACCAAATGCTCCCACGGCCATGCCCAGCGATCCGGTAATCAGCAGTGGTTTCCGTCCCACCTTTTCCACCGTAAAGATGGCGATAAGGGTAAACAGGATGTTCACTACCCCCATGATAACGGTGTTCACCATTGGGTTCTCCATGCCCATGGAGGCAAAGATGGTGGTGGAGTAGTATAGCACCGCGTTGATGCCCACCACCTGCTGGAAGACACTCAGCATGATGCCTATGAACACCACCATGTAGCCATAAGTGAACAGTTTTTCTTTCTTTTCCATTGTGGTGGACTTGATTTCTGCCAGTATTTCTGCTGCTCTCTGGGCACCATTGATGCGGCTGAGAACCTTCAGGGCTTTGTCGTCCTTACCGTTCATGGCTAAGTAGCGAGGTGTTTCAGGCACCAAAAGAATCAGCAGCGCAAACAATCCTGCCGGCACGCATTCGCTCACAAACATCAGTCGCCACCCCTCCTCGATGCTCCATTGGGCCTCTGCGGCATTGGTCACCATGTTCATTCCGTCCGCCATCCTTTCTATGGCAGGTATCACGTGGTTGCCCACAATGACAAAACTGACAAAATACACCACCAGTTGGCCGAAAATGATGGCAAATTGGTTCCACGACACTAAGGTGCCGCGCAGGTTGCTTGGAGCCACCTCGGCAATGTACATGGGACATAAGGCCGATGCCATGCCCACTCCGATGCCCCCCAGCACTCGGTAGAGGTTAAAGGCTACCAACAGTCCTACCGATGCTTCTCCTTTGGAAAAGAATAGAAACTCCGGATAGAACGACCCTGCTGCTGAGAAGAAGAAGCAAAGTCCTGCCACAAAGAGCGACCGCTTGCGTCCCAGTCGGCTGGCTAAGAGGCCCGAAATGGCACTGCCTATCACACACCCAATCAGGGCCGACGAGCAGGTGATGCCATGCATGAAGTTGGTGTAGTTGAAGTCGCCTTGCATAAAAAAGGCCTGTAGCCCCTTCTCAGCACCGTTGATTACCGCGGTGTCATAACCGAAGAGCAGACCTCCGATAACGGCCACTATAACAATCGAAAAGAGGTAGAGCTTGCTACCCTCTTGATTCTTACTATTCATATATTTTATTTTTCTAAAAGGTTCTTGTTTGTTATAAGACTGATTTCCCCGATAGAATCAAATAAGTTGATTAGTTATGTCAAAGCATTGTATTATTCGCTTCTAATGATTCTCATGCTTTCTTGTTTTCATCATAGTAGTATTGCCCCTTGTTTGCGGTGGCTTTGCCAAACTGCACCGCGTGCTGCGGACAATGGTGATAGCACGACAAACAGGTGGTGCAGTTGCCCATCCATTGTGGACGGCCTTCCACCATCTTGATATTCTGCAGCGGGCAACTCTTGGCGCATAAGCCGCACGACACGCAGGCATCGGTACTATGGAATGGCTTGTCCTTCACGAGAAAACGATAAAACAACGGCTGTATGATATCCGACTTCAAGCCCGCCGCACCGGTAACAATCATCTGCGATACCCGCTCCCGTCGCTGCAACAGTGCCCTCACATCCGCAATGCGTCTTTCGGCCTTCGTTAGCTTGTCGTTGGCCAACTCGGTAGGGTCCACGTTCATGCCAGGCAGGTTGACGTAGGTGTTGGGCATCTGTATGGCTATGGCAGCATCTAATGTCAGCCCTGCTCGCCCAAGGTCTCTGCGGAAATAGCTTTCAGTCTTGGCACAGTCATCGCCGCAGGTACACACCATAAAGGTATAACCCGGAGTCCCTTTTAGCCGCATCCGCTGCACAAAGTCCGATACCAGCCGGGGTGCCCGCCAAGAGTACACAGGGAAGACAAACCCTAACCGTTCATCCTTCTCAATGGTGTAGTCGAGGCATCCTGCCCGCTCCACTTCGGGTATAAAAAACAGTCGCTCGCCCTCTTCGACGAGGCCTTTCGCCACATGGTGACTGTTGCCCAATCCTGAAAAATAAAAAATCATAAAGTTCTACATTTGTATTGTTGTTGGCTGCAAGCCATCATGCAAAAATACACCTTTTTCGCCATATTACGAACTTTTTTTTACCATTTCAATAAAAAGTAGTAATTTTGCAACTGTTTTTGCGGGAGCTTTCCTGCACTAGTGTACTTGATAACCACTTTAAAAACAAGAATTAATGACAAAAAACAATCTCGCTCGAGAACAGCGTCCAACGTTCTCCCCCACTTTCGTTTTCATGGCCGTGCTCTTCTGCACCTGCCTGATTATCTCCAACCTCATTGCCTCTAAGGTCTTCATTGTCCTGGGCATCACCCTGCCGGCTGCCGTCATCGTTTTCCCCATCTCCTACATCATCAACGACTGCCTCAGCGAGGTATACGGCTACCGCCGTGCCCGCCTGGTCATTTGGATGGGATTCCTCATGAATTTCTTCGTGGTGCTTATCACCCAGTTGGCCATTCTGCTGCCAGGTGCCCCATTTTGGCCCAATGACGATGCTTTCCGTACCATCTTCGGAGCCGCTCCCCGTGCCACCATCGCCTCCCTCATGGCGTTCTTGGCTGGCTCAACCCTCAACGCATGGGTCCTCAGTCGCATGAAAGTGCTCCAACAGGGCAAAAACTTCTGGCTCCGTGCCATCGTTTCCTCCCTTGTGGGTGAATGTGCCGACTCCCTCATTTTCATTCCCATTATGTTTTGGGCCATGGGCCTCAAGGCCGTCCTTACCATGATGGTTTGTCAGGTTTCCGCCAAGGTGCTCTACGAAATCCTCATCCTCCCTGTTACCAAGATGGTCGTCGCCCGTGTCAAACGCCACGAAGGCATCGACACCTACGACATCAATATTTCTTACAATCCATTTAAAATCCGTGACCTTTAATCATGAGTAACCGCAATCAAGAGGGTCTCCAGCAGTTGGGTAACCCAACCCAATACCAAGACAACTACAACCCCCGTGTCCTCGAAACTTTCGAGAACCAGCACCCCGACCACGACTATTGGGTGCGTTTCAACTGTCCCGAGTTCACAACCCTTTGTCCTATTACAGGACAGCCCGACTTCGCCGAGCTCCGCATCAGTTACATTCCCGACCAGCGCATGGTTGAAAGCAAGAGCCTCAAACTCTATCTCCATAGTTTCCGCAACCATGGCGACTTCCACGAGGACTGCATTAACATCATCCTCAAAGACCTCATCAACCTCATGGATCCCAAATATATCGAGGTTACCGGCTTCTTCGTGCCCCGTGGCGGCATCAGCATCTACCCCTACGCCAACTACGGTCGCAAAGGCACCCAATACGAGCAGCTGGCTCACCAGCGCTTTGCTACCCACGAGTAAGAATGGAAAGGTGAGACTTTCGTAAAACCACACCTTTTGAGGTTGGTTTTAATTGGTATGCGACTGTTTTTCAACAGTCCAAGAGGATTTACCCCTCATATCGCAAAAAGTGAGTTCCAATGCGGAAGGCAGCATGCGTTGAGCAACGGGCACGCTATTACTTCTCATTTCTCTCTTGGCACATGGCCAAATACTGCTGCTAGCTCGCGGGTCGAATCGTCGGGCTCGTGGTCAAGCACATACTTCAGTTCCTTTTCAGCCTCACCTACTCGGTTGAAATTAAGATAGTAAGCAGCGCGATTGACGTATGCCAACAAGAAGTCGGGGTCTATCTCGATGGCCTTCTCTATATCAGCCATCGCCTGCTCATGGCGTCCCAACATACCGTAGGCACTGCCCCGACTGCAAAAAGCCTGCGCGTAGTCGGGATTCAGCTCTATTGCCTTCGTGAAGTCGGCTATCGCCTGCTCATACTGCCCCTGCTTATAGCGCAAATAGCCGCGATTGTTATATGCCTCCGCCCGTTTGGGGCACAGCCGAATCGCCTGCTCAAAGTCGGCCATCGCCCGCTCCATATCACCCAACGCATCGTAGGCAATGCCGCGATTCAAATAAACGATGCCGTCCCGCGGATTCAACGCCAACGACTCGCAGAAAAGCTCCACCTGTCGTTCCGGATGCTCATCATCCCAATAAGCCTGATAAAACAGATTCTCCGCCGCTACCTCTGCCCGTTTCTTTGCCCCATATCGCACTCCCCGCGCCTCAAACCGCAACGACCCCAGAGTTACAACCCACCTCCTCGGTGTCTGATGTCTTTTCCGATTACGCATCATAATGTAAAACCATTTTGGTGTAATGCAGCCCCATTTGTCTTCATTATTGTTGAATTGTTATAAATTCTAATTAAGTAACACAAATGACAGAAATTTTTTTTGTGTCTCCAATTCTTTTTTGCCTCAATTCTGCCTAACTTGTATTAGACGTTGCAGAAAGCAAAGAGCTTCAACACGAGCATCCTTTAGACAATAATACTTGTCTTACTGTTTCGCTTTTGTCACATAATAAGAAATCAATAAAAAAGACAACAGTAATAACCCATTAACAATGACATATGAATGCGTCACGAAGTGCGAATAGGCAAAAATGGCGTTGCTCACAAGCATCAACAAGAAGAACACAACTCCGACAAAAGCTACATTTGCTGAAGTTCTTGGTTGTTCGAAACGGAGACCAAGACTTGTAGCTAAAGTCACAAATATACATAATCCACCACCAATAGCAAGCAACAATTCCTTACCTTCCGTATGGCAGATGTTGTAAAATGCATACGCAAGCAGTGAGCTGATGCCACAAGCAATAATAGTAGGTATAACTTTTACTTTCATATTTTAATTATTTTGAGACTGAACAGGAGGGGCTGGGGGCAACGGAGGAGGTACGGCACCGAACAATAATGATAATTCTTGAATATTACTAGCAAAATCCCAATTGGCCATACCCTGTTTCCAAACATAAGTTTGCTGTGTGAGTTGTCCACTTTGAGCCATTTGTTGCAGTTGCTGCATATTGCATGGTCCAAGGTTCTGTCCGTTAACATTAACATAATACTGCATCATTGGTGGCGGTGTTTGCATAGCCTGTTGCTGCATTTGACCCATGCCGGTCATCATATTGGCCATCTGACCACCCATAGCACCGCCCATAGCCATGCCCATCATCATACCTGCCGGGTTCATCCCTGCTGCAATTCCATTGCCAATATCCATCTGCCCTATCTGGCCAAGGTTGTTTGCAGCAGCCTTTAATACCTCGGCCTGCTGATTGATGGCATGAGCCTGTATGTATTGGCTTTTTGTCGCCAATTGACCTTGCTGTTCATAGATATCGGTCTCAATGGCAGCACGACGTCCAACCTGCTCAGCGATTATCTTTTGCTGCTCTTTGGTGACATGCACAAACTCTATGTAGTCTTCGCTCTCTTGGTCTATTTCTATGGCCGAGATATCCAGACGCTTCAGGTTCACACCAAAGTCTTCTGCCATTTGAGGAGCGAGCCGAGCCTGCATCATGTCGCAAATATCCACCACCTTGCGTTCTATCTGCAGCACAGAAATACCGTTATCAATAGGATAGTTTGCCACATAATTCTTAGTAAACTTGACGACCATACCCTTTATTTGTTCCATGAATTGATCCAAAGAGAAGTCCACCAAGCGGTTCAGTTTGATGAATGTCGGTACGTCTGTAAGGTTAAACGTTAACTGTCCACGGACAGCAACAGGTACTGTAAAATCCAGAAAGCGTGGGTCTGCTACAGGGAAATAAGGCACAGCGAAGCGTACTTGGTTGTTTCCTTGCAGATTGAAGAAATAGACCTCTGCAGGGAATGGTGACTCACCACCGAAAGCCAACCCCACAATGCGTGTCAGCACGGGGAAATTAGCCGTCCTGATAGTGTCATTGTAGGGTCCCGTAATGTAGTCCTGCTGAGTACCATCGTTCTGCTTATAGACAAACACTGCCATTTCGCCATCTTTTACATGCAGGGTACTGCCATAACGAATAGCATTCTCTTTATGTGTGGAATTCAAGCCTTGCCCTGCAGGACGCCACTTCCACACTAAATAATCTTTTTCGTCGCAACGGATAACATCCATCACGCCACCTTCTTTTTTATTGAATAGTCCCATATTGTTAATTATTATGGTATCGTTTACAGATGGAAATAATGGATGGCCAGAAATACTTGTTAGTACATTCATATTGCCTGTAATTGTTGGCCAATTCGCCACGGCACATGTCTGGATGCGCTGTCACATAATGGCAGAAAGAATCCCATTTTTCCCTTGTCAATATATATCTACGTTGGATTGAATCTAGTGGGTTGCTTCGCAGAATAATATCTCCCCCTTCAATATGTGTCCTAAATGGGCGAGGACTTTGACCTCCATATTTCTCAATAGAAATAGGGTTCTGCTTCGTGGCATCGCAAGACACAAGCCAGTTGAATACATCTTTATAGGATGTCAATTGAATATCTTTGTTGTACTTCTTCATTTTTCTTGTTTGGATTAAAACTCCCCTGCAATAGCCGCTAAAATAAAACAAATAATAGTAAATGCAATCGTAATTATAAGATACCAAAGACAGCCTTTTACGGCGAATCGAGTAGCACCTGAATATTTTCCTTCTGATGAAAATTTTGCCTTTCTTCGAACTTTCTCATATTCCAGTAACAATAGAGCTATTTCTTTATCATCAGGAAATAATAACTTTGCCTTGTTAATACACTCTTCATATTTGACAAAATAAGATTTAGCAAGTCTGTCATTTATATTTAATGCTTTGGGCTGTAGAGCAATGATAAAGTCGATTATGTCTGTTTTCGTATTAGGAACAGGAAAGTTCTGAATAATTGATTTCTTCTTCCTAAACACGTTGTCATCAAACACACTGGAATCATTTGTTGTGTTATCAACTACCTGCAATAATTCCAAAAGTCTCTCCATTGAACTATTTGCAGATACATTTTCAAATACATACTTGCATTCAGGACAGGATACCATATAACTTTGCACAATGGCTCCACACACTGGACATTTCCGCACACTGCCTTGCTTATTTGAGGATGGACGAGGGTCATTATTTACACTTGATGATAGTGATTCTTGCTGTTTTATTGGAATATCATCCAACAGAAATTCAACCTCGCTCATATCCTCTCCTAATTGTTGTGCTTTAGAGATAATAATCTCCCGTTGACGCTCCGTAATGTAACCTTTCTCTTTTGCTGCATTGAGCAGCTTTTCGACATCTTGATGCATAATTATATTTTTTTAGTTTACATACTCTTACAGATAGATATGATTGACGGCCAATATCGTCTATCGTCACAATCATAATTCTTGTATTTTTCGCCTAACTCACCACGGCACATGTTGGGATGTTTCTCTACGTAATCATAAAAACTTCTCCACCTTGCCTCTGTAAGGAGGTATCTACTGGGATTACCATTTTGCTCGTCACCTGTCAGAAGAAGGTCATCGCCCTTTATTTGCACATGGAATGGGTATTGCGCCCTCCCACCATAGGGGTATATTTTAATAGGTTGTTTATGTTTCTCAACCCATTTTTTTGCTTCTTCAAAAGATACAAGTTCTGGCAACAAATCTCTGTTGAATTCAGCATTATGGCTTGGTTTGATACTGATACTATCCAATAGTTTTTCAATGTCAGTAGCTTTGATGTTGTATCGTTCTGCCATAGTAAGGATACGGCTTTTGTCACATTCTGTGATATAGCCTTTTTCTTTTGCTTTTTCAAGCATTTTTACAATTATCCGATTCAATATAATGTGATTTTATATTGTTAATATGCCATTTGATGGTGACAATAAAAAGCCGTGAACTTCATTTGTTCAAGTGGAGGCTCTGGTAAAACCCTTACAGCAACAAGAAAGCTCACGGTATCGTGAGCGTTTCTCCTTTCTATTGCTGTAAGTTTGAAGAAATTTACCAGATTTCCACTTGCAAAGAAAAGTGAATACGCTTCAATATGTCTTTTTTTCTACTATTCTCTTTAATTTATGCCATATCTTTCTATTTTTGTTTGACGATGCAAATATACGAATATTTTCGGATATAACCGAAAAAGTTGCATTATTACCCTTGTTTTTCGGGGTATAACCGGACATATCGCACAAGGACCAATAAGGCATCATTCTTGTTTTCATGAATTTTGAAAGTTTTTTCTTTGTATGTTGAAAATCAGTTGTATATTTGCGTTTTGAAAGAACGAATAGCCATTACTTACAATTAATTGTTCCTGAATTATTTATATGCTATATATTTTCTATGTATTTTCTATATCTTTTCATGATTGTTTCTAATTAAGAATAAACATACATTAAATCAATTATTATAATATGAGTAAAGCACAGAATACAACACTTGTTTTCATTGGACGCATTGCTGGGCAGGGAATAACCTTCTATCGTCGTCGTGGGAAGATTATTGCACGCACTAGTACACGTGCTGTGTCGGACAAGCAGTCATTGGGTCAGTTTAAGACACGGGAAAAGATGCGGCACAGCATCGCTTTGTGGAAGAGTTTTTGCTCCACTTACAAACCATTGATGACAGCGTCGGATGGAGCGATAGCCTACAACGCCTTCCTGCGGGCGAACTCGGCTTTGCCGACGGTTTACCTTTCTAAGCAGCAGGCGCAACAGGGGGCGGCGTTGCTGATGCCGAGGATGGTGGTGTCGGAGGGGCGGCTGCCGGAGGTGGAATACGACTTTGCGGTGCTGGGAAGTGGTGAGCGGGTGGTGCTGACCAACCTGCTGACCGGCATTGATGAGCGAGAAACGCGGGGGCTGAGCATCGGCTGCAACGACGATTTGCGCCAACTGCTCTGCAGCAGAAGCCGTAACCCGCAGCTGATGCCTGGCGACAAGGTGCGCTTCTACCACTTTGAGCAACGGATGCAGGACGACTGCCCAAAGGTGATGGTGAACTGCTGTGAGTTGGCGTTGGACAACGACCCGCGGCAGAATCCCGCGTTGCAGAGCTGGCAGTTCTACTCGCACGACGGGCGGCTGGCGATAGGCGGTGCCGACGATGAGAACACGGGCTGGGCAGTGGTGCTGTTCGGTGAAAAGGAGCAGAGTGCTTCGACACAGAAGGTGCTCACCACTTGCCGTCTATATGAGCAATACACCACCGACGAGGCGTTGGCCCAAGCCTCCGAAAGCTACGGCAACGTGGAAAAGCCCGATATGCTAACCCCAGACCTTCCCAAGCGCAAGATGGACTAATCGCCCGACGTTAGTGAGCTATTAGCAGTTTTCTAACCACAGTTACGGCAGGATGGGTCACCCTAGCATAGTAGGTGCCTGAACTTAGGTGTGAAAGGTCAACCATCGTGCGCTCAAACGTGAGGGTACGTTCCAGCACGCAACGACCGTCGACACCGAAAAGCTGTAGCTCCACGGGGAGCGTCATTCCTGATACAGCCACCTCTACACGCTGTCTGGCAGGGTTGGGCACAAGAAGGAGGTCGGCAGATTGAGCTTGAGCAATGCCTACAGTGTCGTCGATGACACGGAAATAGGCAACGAAAGCAGTGTCGCTGACGACCATCAGTTGGCGCGGATTGGTGGTGTCGCCATTGTCCCAACGGTCAAACACCACATGGAACTCCGTCGTCGGAGGTGTGAGGGGCTGCGCGACAAGAGTGACGATACTGCTATCCAAATAGACACCGCCACCGGTGACGATACCAAGACTCTCATCATTGCTACTGACTATGACGGTACGCCAAACGGTGTCGGGAGGTTCGATGGTGGTGTCGTTGACGACACGGAAATAGGCCACGAAGGCGGTGTCGCTGACCACCATCAACTGACGCGGGTTGATAGTATTGCCGTCGTTCCAGTGGTCAAATTCGTAATGGACATCAGGCATGGGAGCACTGTTGGGCAGGGCAGTGATGGTGACAAGACTACTATCGGCATACACGCCACCACCCGTGACGATACCCAGACTTGTATCACTACTAGCTACCTCGACAGTACGCCAGACGGTGTCGGGTATCAGTGGCAGGGTGCTGACGGTGACATTGATATTATCGATGTTGCACTCCACCTGTACTCCACGCCAGCGGAAGGCTAATGCAACCGGCTGGTTGAACACTGCCACAGGGACGAGCGTGTCGGTGTTGACCTGATAGTTGGAGTAGGTATTGAGGTTGAGGGCTTCTTCGAAGTCGAGAAGTGGGATGAATGTGGAAGTGTCGGTTATATCGGTGACAATGCCGAGGGTGGTATTGCCGGGTACGTTCTGATAGAAAGTCATCACACCTTGGAACGAAATATGGAGGTGGTGCCCTTGTGGGTTGATAAGGGGCGAGACAACATAGTTGTATTCTATTCCGGCAGGGTTGTCGTAGAACAAACCGTAGTCCTCAAGATGCATGTAGTTGTCGGCGATGCCCGTGCGATTAATGGTGGCTCGGGCATAGGTGTCGGAAGCACGGAGATACAGACGCCAGCAGGTGGCGGTAAAAGAAGACACCGTGTAATCATAGGCAGTGAAATCTTCATTCCAAGGCAGGGAGGCTTGCGAGCAGGCGGTGGTGAATGTCGCGGTGGTAGCCACCGAAGTATCGGCGGCGGCACATATAGCACGCACAGCGGCGGTATAGCTTGTAGAAGCAGTGAGACCATTGAGGGCGAAGGAGGGAGTCGTAGTGATGCCTTGCAGGGTGCCATCCAGATAGACGGCCCACGCGTTCTCTTCGGCTGCGGGCTCCCACTGAAGGAGGGCTGTGGTGTCGGTGAGCTGGTGCACCCCGACATGAGCGACGGGGACACAGGCGTTGATTTCCTCGATACGCACCTCAATCAGATAAGATTGAAAATCGCCATTGAAGATGATGTGACGCTGCGAGCCGGTGAAACCATTGAGATAAAGGCTCAATTCATGGGAGCCACCAAGGACGACGGAGGAGTCGAGCCAGAGGGGGTTGGCACCGCCGGCGTCGCTGACACCGACCTTGACAACGGGATGATAGTAGTCGTGACCCTGGACGGTATAGTGTATCTCCACATTGTTAAGGCTGCGGTTCACCTCGGGTGAGAGGATGGGATGATGAAACATCCAATCTTCCATGCTGGCGCCAGGATACCAGGGACTGTTCTGGACAAGGCCGCTGGGTACCTGCCAGCAACCTTCATAGCCAGTGGCGAAATTGTGGCGGTAGGGCAGCCCTATGAGGCCGCAGAGGGTGGTGACGAAGACAGTGCCGCTTTGCATGCTGCCACCTGCGCAATGGTTGGTCACCCTGACTTGATAGAGCGTGGTGGAATTAAGGCCTGTGAGGGTGTAGGTGGCAATAGTATGGGCGGGGATAACGGTGTCGGCCACCAGCCATGTCGGGGCACCGCCCACGCGGTATTCGACCACCCAGTACTCCTCTCCGCCCTGCCGTCGCCATGTGAGGTCGGCACTGTTGCTGTCGGCAACGGCAGTGACCACAGGTGCTACGCACTCAGGAGCAGCGGCCGTAAAGAGGAGGTTGACGGAACGAGAGAAGAGGGTGTCGCATACGGTGGACAATGAGGCACGGTAAGAGTGTCCGGCGATAAGTCCAGAGAGAATAGTATCGCTGCCAGCAACGTAGTAGACAACGCTGTCGGAGGCGGTCAGGTCGAAAAGGGTGAGTACGGCTCCTTCGATGGGTAATGTTGACACGCTGTCGTATCCCCACTGAATGTCCACATGCTGGGCATCGATGAGAAAAGCCTCAACATTGCGCGGACGGGCGCAAGGAGTAGTGTGTTCTATATTGAGGTCGTCGACCAAAACACTTCCAAACTGGCTCCCTGTGACATAGAAAGCAATCTGCACTCTGTCGGCATCGATGCTACGAGTGTCGAATTCATATCGGGTGACATCCTCGGTAGGTTCCAAACGCAGCAGGGGGACAAACGAAGAGGGGTCGTTGAGCGAAGTCATCACACCAGCCAAAAGTGAGTCGCTGTAAAGACCTGCCAAACTGGTCCAGAATGAGACCAGCAGTTCGTCGGCAGGTGCATTGATAGGGGGTGTGGCTACGAGATGTGATTGGTTGGAAGTTTGCAGACGGAGAGCCCTGGTGCCGCTGTGGCAGTAAGCCGTCCAGCCGTTAATGATGTTGTTGTAGCCGGTGTTGGCAGAATGGTACCAACATGCAGGTAGCGCTGTGTAGGATTCGAAGTCGTCGAAATACGGGGGTGTGATAATGCTACAGAGAGTGGAGAATGTGATGGGAGTATAGCTGGTGGTATCCGTACCCTCGATGGCGGCAACACGGGCGGTATATTGCGTGTTGGCCGTGAGGCCACAAAGGGTGATAACGGTGTCGAAGGCAGAGACGACGGTATCGAGGGCAGGATTGGCCATCACCACATGATAGCTTGTGGCATTGGGCAGCGAATTCCACGACAGTTTGACACACTCCACACCCACGCTGTCCACGTTGGCGATGAGCGGTCCGAAGATGCTCAAACGGGTGATTTCTAGCCCGGCCTCGGAGACTGTAGATGACTCATGCCAGTTAAATGTCAGCTGATTGACCCCGTCGGGCATATTGGCAAGGCTTATCGTGTCGTTGCTGTGGAATACCGTCAGTGTGTCTATCGGAACGAAGGTGCCTCCCGTTCTGTAACCTATACGCAATTCTCCGGAGGAGGGAATATTTATGTATTGCAGCGAGAGGTAATAGCGATTCAAGGACATGGGCGTGTTAGGAATCGTCACATAGCTATCGGCAGCATAGTCAGACCCCCACATGGTTCCACCAGCCCTCATCACGAAACGGTGATCGCTATTCACCCGAGGGGCATAGTTTGCTCTACCCGCCCATTGCATTATCCAGCAGCTAGGCAGACTCCCCGTAGCCACTCCGCTGAAGGTCTCGTTGTAAGGCATATTGAGGACGCGGCAGGCCGTGGTGAAATTCGCTATTCCGTAATAGCTTGTATCATTGCCTACAAAACCAGCCACACGGACAGTATAGCTAGTGAGGGCGGTGAGTCCGCCTATGGTGATAGAACTGACATTGCCAGCCACCACGCTGTCGATGCCTGCAGCGGCAACAATGACACGGTAGCCCGTAGCATTGGGTATCGTGTCCCACCATACACGGGCACGGGTGGTCAAGATGTTGTCGACCCCGACAACGGGCGCAGGGATGGTTTGGTCGTGGAACACCATGAGATTGTCAATAGCTACAGAAAAATACGAACTGGCACATTTCCAGCGCAGCATAATCCTGGCATCGGGGAGAGTGGCCCCTTCAAAGCTTACCACGGCATGCTCATAGCTGCCTGTATGACCTGGGAGTGTATCCACGGCAGTGAAGCTTCCCCCCTCGTCGCAGTAGCCCACGATGAGTGTTCCGTAAGTGGCACTTTCATAGCGATAGTCTAATGCCAGCGAGAGGGTCTGCAGACTGTCGGCCATCCAGGGCAATGTGACGGTCGCCATGTTGCCATAACCCGTACTGCTGCCGGCAACCATAAAGAGGGCGTTGTCGGGCAGATTGCTAAGAAACTGGTAGCCAGTGTCGGCAATGACATGCGGCGCATAGGCGGCGTTACTGCCGTTCCAGGTATAGTACCAGCATTGGGGAAGACTGCCAGCGACATTGTAGGCTGTGGCAGTCACCCCTTCGAAGTTCTCGCTCCACGGGATGGTCTGGTAGCCGCAGCCAGTTACTTCAACCACAGCCATTGCAGTGTCGGCACCATAGATATTGGTTGCCACAACGGTGATGGTGTCGTTCCCTGCTGAGGTGTATGTCAAGTTGAATGTTGATTGTCGACTGTTGGAGTTAGAGTCCACCCAGGTGGTATCCATCAGCGAGCTGTGCCAAGTGTAGGTTAGGTTGGTAGTTACTCCCTCGACGAGGGTGGCGGTGTAGGTAGCCTCGTTGTCAATCAGAATAGTGGGAGCCGACAGCTCCACCACTGGGGCGTCGGAGGTACGCACGGTGACATTGTCGAGGAATAGCCTCTTCGACCCCGAGGTCCAATGGACGGGCTGGTTGCGGAATGCCACACGGACTGTCTGTCCTGCCCAAGCGGTGATATCAACGCTGCGTCGGGTGTAGGTAGTCCAAAAGTTGGCACCTTGCTGAGCGAGGGGCATGGTATCGACATACAGGGTGGTGTAGGACGAGAGGTCGGAATAGTCACTGTTGGCTGTCACCAGCACACTGTAACTATGTCGAAACGTGTTATCGCTGGTCGAAGCGTCCCAGTCGAGCTGTAGGCCGATGTCGGTCACCTCGGGTAGAACTATGGCTCGCGACACAAGCCAGCCGTCCATCGTGTCGCTCACAGCGTCGGAGAAAACGCAGCGGTGGGCTTCGACTTGCGTTATGGGGCTGATACCCGTCGCCCAGTTGCTTCCTTCCGGCACATACCAGCATGCAATGGGCGAAGCGGGTGTCACTAAGGCAAAGGTCTCCGTCCACGGTAACGTCGTCACCGGGGTACAGTCGAACACCTGTATGGTGGCCGTAGCTGTATCGGTGCCGTATGGGTTGACGGCAACGACCATAACGGTATCGTAACCGTCGGCGAAGTAGGTGATACGACCTGTCGAACCCAGCAGGCTGTCGGGATAGGTGATGCTATCATCCCATGCTGCCAGACCTGCGTCGGCCATCGTCGAGTGCCAAAGGTAGTGCAGCGAGTCGCCTAGGCCGTGCTGCCACTGGGTGGTGAAGACCTCTGTCGAGTCAGTGATAGTCCTCGCCCGTCCGCTGAGGGTGATGGAGGGCCTCGTGTCGTAAGCCACAGCCACATAGTTGACCGACGACCATTGTGCAAGCCCCGTTGTCTGGTTGACGATGGCGGCATAGATAGTTTGTCCTGCATAGGGCTGCAGGTCGATGGTGCGCATGTGCCAAGTGTTTCTGTCGGCTCTCCAGCTGAAAACAGTGTCGGTGAAGAGCGAATCGGCATCGTAGCCGTCAGTCGAGACGAGGATGTCGATATTTCCCACAAAGCCAAGCCACAAGGCCAGATGGTTGGCAGCATCACCAGTCGGCACATGTATAGGCGACACCACCAAACGTTCGCCCGTGTGTTGCGATTTCAATGATTTGGTGAGGCTTCGCCGATTGCCATTTTCGTCTCTGATAGTGACATTGGCGTTGTTACGTGACCAGCCGTTCGCTGACCAGCATTGCTCCCAAATGCCATGCTGACTCTCGAAGTTGATGCTCCACGGGAAAGTGTCAATGGTGTCGCAACTTACAACCATCACCGTCCTGATGCAGGTATAGGTACCCCAGGGGTTAGTGGCGTTGACCGTGATGGTGTCAAAACCTGGCTGGGTATATACGACGTTCCATGTGTCGGAGGTGGAGCCGGGTGTGGCCGAAACGACATGTGACTCACCCAAGAGCGTAGAATGCCATGTGTAAACAAGAGCCGAGTCGGAGCCCTGTGTGAGGGTGGCAGTGTAACTGCTCGTGTCGCCCGTGCGCATGGCCGGCTCCACATCAGACAGCGTCAGCATCGGCATCTGGTCACTATACACCGCCACGTCAGTCACATCGATTCGACGGGTGCCGTATTGTCTGGGTAGACAGAAAGCCAGATACACCGTCTGACCGCCGTAGGCACTGAGGTCGGCGGTATAGTTAATCCAACCCGAGGAGGTAGTACTGCCACTGACAAGCGTGTCGTAGGCATTAATGTCGTCCCTTTGCGTGGTGCTGACGAGCACCAACCATGAGGTGTTGCCCGAATTACGCCTCATACGCCAATGCAGCTGGAGGCCAGTGTCGGCGGGCAGCAGTAGTGCCGGTGAGGCGAAGGCGCGTATTGTCACCGAGTCAAAATAGCTTCTCGTTACCATCACATACCATGTAGTGTCGTTGCCCGCAGCCGAAGTCGAAACCATCGACATCAACGTCATTGTCGAATTCGAGTCGAAACTATGCCAGCAGTCATAGCTGCGACCAAAATTGTTCTCCCACGGGAAGAGGGTCACCGTGTCGTTAGTGCACTGTGCCCTCATGCCAAACACAAGCAAAGTAAAAATGATTCCTATAAATAATTTCTTCATTTCAAACTCTTTTTTGATAATCGTATTGTCTGACTATATTAGTAGCAAAAAATGCCCATTTTGTTACAAAGAAAGAGATATTTTTATTCATACAACACATAAAGTGGTGTGTTCTATTATTTGCGTAGGACGAACCCGCTAACCTACGTGAACACCCCGTCGCTTTGACGATGCAAAAGTACTAATAAATCGCAATATTGCAAACGTTTCTATGTCGTTTTAACAATATTTTTATACGGGTACGGGGTGGGTAATTCATTGATTTTATTTACATTATAATATGCGGATTCGGGATAGAAAATTGCAGAAACGTGCGGTATCTCTCTCTAAAATGACGGCCCGCCCGCGGAGAGGCGTTTGGAATATCTGAAAAAAAACGGGGCAAATTGAAAAGTGATGTGATGGAGTACTAAAAAATGTTCAGATCCGTTAAAGTAAAAAAAACCGGAAATGGACAACAAGATAATGCAACAGATATTGGGTATACTGATACCCGAAGAGATATTAGAGGACTTTGAAATAGTGGACATAGAGGAGAAGGCTGATGAGCGGGTGTTCCATATGAGAGAGAAGGAGGAGCGGAAGCCGGAAGTGGGCGAGGAATTGCTGAAGGATGGCTATATGCGGGCGAAGGAGGTAGTGCACTACTCGTCAGGCATGAAACGATGCACGATACGCCTCGAGAGGCGTCGGTGGGTGAGCAAGGCCGACCGGAAGAGGTTCTACTACAATCAATACTCGTATACCGAGGAGGGATGCAAGGTGACACGCCAGTTTGCATCTTTTTTAAAAGAGATTGACGGCGAAAGACCCGTTTGACCTCAAGGTCATCAGCGACGTGCTGCAGATTGGGTACGACAGTCTGCGGAGGTGGGTGAGGGACTGCATATTGAAGATAGACAGCGCGGGGGTGCAGGAAGAGCTTCACGGCAAGGACTTTGAGACACCGAGGGTGAGCGGAGCGGGTGGCACGATAGGGGTTCCTGTATTCCGTCCCGAAGAAGTGGGGACGAACATGGCGGTGGACGAGAAATATATCAAACAGGAATACTATACCATCCTGACCAACGCAGACACCGGGCGCATCGCAATGATGTGCCGCAGCATGGACTATCCGACACTAGTCGTGGCATTGCTCCGGTTCGGATGCGACACACTCGACAGGGTGAGGACGGTCACACGGGACCTCTCCCCGACATTCGAGTCCGTGTGCTCAATGGTGTTTCCCGAAGCCGTGCAGACCGCAGACAAGTTCCATGTCGTCACGCACCTGACAAAGGCGATTCAGGATTACCGTGTGAGACTGAAAAAAGATGCCGAGAGACATGAGAGGAAAGCCGCGAAGAAACACGATGAAAAGTACAGGGAGAATGCGTCAAGGCCCGCTTCCGAGAGAATCCCGATGAGGAAGAAGTATCAGGTGCCAAGGCTCCCCAACGGCGAGACCCGGGCGGAGCTGATGCACCGCAGTCGATACCTGCTCTACAAGTCGCCAGGTGATTGGACTGTATCGCAGAGACAGAGAGCCCGCATTGAGGGGCTGGCAGTTCCTCACGCACGAGGGGCGGCTGGCCATAGGCGGCGCCGACGACGAGAGTACGGGCTGGGCAGTAGTGCTTTTCGGCGAGCGGGAGCAGAGCGCGTCGACTCAGCAGGTGGTCACCACCTGCCGCCTGTTTGAGCAATACACCACCGACGAGGCATTGGCACGTGCCGCCGAGAGCTACGGCAACGTGGAGAAGCCCGACCTCCTGGCCCCCGACAAACATGAGCGTGGGTAGGGGCAGGTCTGTGGCTAAGGGGTATTTAACTCAAATCGCACATTAGACCGACTTCTCAATCATTCTTGTCTTTTTTAGGTCTGTTTATGCCATATCAGCCTTTCTTTATGTACTATGGCGTTACTTGGGCTCGGCAGAGCTATCTTCCTCTGCTCTTGAAAAAATCGTTGCTCCCATTCGGTTGCGACGTTATTTCAACCCAAATCGATCATTAGTCCGACTTCTTTATTGATTTTAGGTTTTTTAAGTCTTTTTGGGCCATCTCAGCATTTCTTCCGGCATCTTGACCACATCCCTGCCTCGTCGTAGCTTTGTTCTCCGCTTCGCTATCGAAACCATCCACTGGATGCTTTCTTCACGCCGTTGCCAGCGATGTGGCCAATCTGCTCGTAATAAATACTAATCTGACACAAACCCTAATGACCGATTTGGGTTTAAGCAACGTTCGGCATCTTGTATACATCTCTGTCTCACTGTAGCTGAAAGGCATTCACCGGATGCCTTTCTTACCTTCGGCAGCGATGCGTCCAATCTGCTCGAAACAAATACTATTCTGGCAAAAAAGCTAATGATCGATTTGGGATTATTCGTTTGAGAGCGCGTCCCTTCAGGACGCCGGGTAGTAAGTGATTCGTTGTCCTCACACGGCGAACGGAGACGGGACTAAGCAAAGGCAGGGTTATAGTCCGCTACTACTTATCCCTTTTTGAGCGTATCCCGGCCTTTCGGCCACCCTTTTGAAAGGAGACGGATGGCTAATGCGGTGGGCAACCGCCATGCGAAAACATATTCTTGAAATCTAATATCTTGTCTACGCTGTAATCTGACATTTGGGACTCTCTACTACTCGACTCCTTGACAACTTTTTTATTAAAAAAGTTGTTTGACCTTTGTTTTCTCGGATTATTTGCGTATCTTTGCATTTTGAAAAATTAAAGAATCAAAATAATTTACACGATATGAAGATTTTAGTTCTCAATTGCGGTAGTTCATCTATAAAGTACCAGTTGGTGGACATGGACAACGATGCTATGGTGATGGCCAAAGGTGTGCTGGAACGCATTGGTCTGGCTATGGGCGAATTTACCCATAAGTTCCACGGACAGAAACATTACGAGCAACTGCCGATTCCTGACCACACTGCTGGCATCAAGATTGTGCTGCGGGCTCTCACCGACCCCACTATCGGCGTTATCAGCGACCTGAAGGAGATTAGTGCTGTGGGTAATCGCATTGTTTTCGGTGGCAAGCACTTCAAGGAGAGCTGTATCGTGACGGATAAGGTTATTGGCTTGATTGAGAGCATTAAAGACGTATTTCCATTGCATATTCCAGGCAATCTGGCCGGCATCCACGCTATGGAAGAGGCTTTGCCCGGTATCCCACAGGTGGCTGTCTTCGACACCGCCTTCCATGCCACTATGCCTCCCAAGGCCTATCTTTACGGTCTGCCATACGAGTATGCCGAGAAGTATGACATCCGTCGCTACGGGTTCCATGGAACCAGCCATCGTTTTGTGGCCGAGAAGGCTGCCAAACTGATTGGCAAGGATTGGAATGACCTCAAAATCATCAGCTGCCACCTCGGCAGTGGAGCCAGCATTTGCGCTGTGGACCATGGCAAATCGGTGGACACCACGCTGGGTATGACTCCTGTGGAGGGTTTGATAATGGGCAGTCGCTGCGGTGACGTAGATGCGGGTGCCATCCTTTACCTGATGGAGAAGGAGAACCTCACTACTGGTCAGATGTCGCTCATCCTCAATAAGAAATGTGGTTTGCTGGGTATTAGTGGTGACAAGCAAGACATGCGCGATATCTATGCTGGCAAGCAGGCCGGAGACGAGCGTGCCACCAACGCCTTCGACACGTTTGCCTACCGCGTGAAGAAATATATCGGTGCTTATATGGCCGCCATGAACGGCTGCGACTTGCTCTTGCTCACCGGCGGTATCGGCGAAAACGCTTGGTTTATGCGCCGTCCCATCTTAGAGAACATGGAGTTCCTCGGCATCGAATGCGATATGAGTAAGAATGACGGAGTGATGGGCGAGGACATCATCCTCAGCACCCCCACGTCGCGGGTCAAAGTGGTGGTGGTCACTACCGACGAGGAGCGCGTAATTGCCGAAGATACTTATCGTTTGGTTGGCCGGCGTTAAGGTGACATTGGGGGTGGGAGGCAAAACTCCACTTCACTCTGTTTCTTCTTATAAGATAATAAAAAAATGAGCAGCTTTCCATGGGGAAGGCTGCTCAAATGTTATAGTATGAATATGGGTATTCCTAAGTTGGTCTTATAGGTCATCTGGGGCGGGGTTCTTGCGAGGACGGCCTTTCTTCTTGGGAGTGGCAGGCACCGCGGGAGCGGCAGAGGAGTCCTTGCGAGGACGGCCACGCTTGGGTTTGGAAGCGGCAGCAGCCTGCTCGGCTTCCATGCGGGCCTTCTCCTCTGGGGGTATTTCGGCATGCTCCAGATAGAAATCGCTGTCGATGTCCATTAGCTCTTCGTCGGTGGGCTCGAGGTCGTCGTCATTTTCGGGAGCCTCTTCTTTTTCGGCGTATTCATCTTCGGCATACTCGTCGTTGTCGAAGGCTTCTTCCAATTCTTTGCCGAGGCTACTGAGAGAGCCCTTTCTCTTCTTGTCGGAGGCAGCCTCTTCGTAATCGCCGTGGCGGATGGAACGCTCGGTGTGGGCATTGGAGTTTTCCTCTTTTTCGATGGCCTCGGAGAGGGGAACGAATTCGTGGTCGGCCTTCTCGATTTCTTCGTCGAAATAGTCCTTGTCGTCGTCAGCATCGGCATCGGTGATAGTGGTGTCGATTTTGACGTCGAACTTAATCATATAAACGGTATCTTCTGTCTCCATAGGAACGACGAAGATAGTATCGCCGTTGGGCTTTTCAAAACGCTGCAAATAGTCGGAATATCCATCGGGGTAAGTCTCTTTGAAGAGTTGCTTCAGACCGTCGGATAGGTTTTTGTAGCTGACTATCAAGTTCTTTTTGTGAGTTCTGTGTGGGTTCATTTAGTATTAAATTTTATGCAAGTATAACAACTTTATTTGAAACAAACAATTTTTTTTTAGAAAAAATTATCAACATCTACAAAAAGTTCTAAAAAAGCATGAAAACAAGTATGTTTTCATACCCAGAAGCCGCCTAAAAAAGCTGTTATTTCTATGCGGAAAAGGCATCTAATGGGTGCCGTTGACCGCAAGAAGATAGCGCCTCTTATTCGTCGCGTGACATTGATGAGAATTAGGACGTTTGCGGGAAAGCCTCCAACTTGCCCGTGTTGGGGTTGAAGGCGTAGAAGGTGAACATGGTGGCAATTGACTGTAAGAACGGTGTGACTTTGTTGGGGTAGCCTCCGCGGTTGGTGTCGGAATAGGTGATGCAGAGGTGTTTTTTTGCACGGGAGAGGGCTACATAGAAGCGGCGTGCATCCTCTCGGATGCGCTCTTGGTCGTTGTTTCTGATGTTGTTATAGAAAGGGTATGACCCTTCGACTGCGTTGAAGATAATGACGCTTTCGAACTCTAATCCCTTGGCTTTGTGCGCTGTGGCTATGAAGAAGCGTTCGCGCTGAAACTGCAACATGCTCTTGCTGTCGCAGAGGTCGGATTCTCTCAGGGTGTTGATTTCTACTAGGTAGCGGTCAAGCTGCTGTCGCAATGTGGGTGCTATTTCCGCATCGATGATGTCTACGGAGAGGAAATCGATGATATGCTGCCATTTGTCTACAGGCTTGACTACTCCTTTGGCCAAAAGGTGCAGGTAGAGATACTGCATCTCGTCGACCAAGGCGGGAAGGCGACCATTGGTCGAGCCATTATTATCCTTCTCGGATAGGGTGAAGATTCTCTGATGGGTGTGTATAAAGAAGTCGCGATAGGCTTCGCGAAAGCGCATCACCACACCATGGACAGTAGGCTCGGACAAGAACTGATGTTGCAGCGGGATGAAAGAGGAGGCCAGCTGGCGACAATAGGTTAGGAGGGAGAGGGTGGCCATGACATCGTCGATGGCGTTGTGGGAGTTGGTACCCTCGAGGTGGAGGGTTTCCAGCAGCCGTTCCAGTTTGTAAACTCGGAGGCGGGGTTGGACCAACCGGATGAGTTTGAGGGTGTCGAAACGTTGGCGGTGGCCTAACTCAAAGCCTAACGTGCGGCGGCAGTTGTAGTCTAAAATGTGATAATCGAACTCAACATTATGACCGATGAGGACATGGCCGGCACAGTACTTGAGGAAACGACCAAGACCTTCTGCACGTGAGTAACGCTCGCTGTTGAGGTAGACCTCCAGCATGGGGTTGTCGTGACCTCCGACGATGGGCGGAATTTCCTTGTTGGTTTCAATAATGATGCTAAAGTCTGAACCTGGTACATATTCGCCACAGCGCACTTTAATGGCGGCAATCTGGATGATGTCGTCATGGAAGATGTCGAGTCCGGTGGTCTCGGTGTCAAAGAGGACAATCTCTTCATTATTTAAGACCTGCACGAATTGTTGCAGATAGGTGCCTTGGTCGTACATGAGGAGGTCGGTGGGGGAGATGGCGTAGCTGCGTAGTTGTCGCATCAGGTTTCGTGCGGCGGCATACTCGGGTATGACGTGCAGGTGGTAGAGCAGGCGAGCCCAGGCAATGAAGCAGGTTTCGTTTGCTATGATGTTGAAGTGTGATAGCAACAACTGTACCGTAGGAGTGGAGAAGAGGTCGCGGCCGGAGATTTTGAAATGGGGGATGTCGCCAAACTCACGGCTCAGTCGGTCAGCATCGGCATTGGTGGAGACGATGAGGGCCACGCGGCCGTTGGGTTCCATGTCGGCATAGCGTTTGGCCAGTGAGATGGCGAGACGGTATTCGTTGGCTACGGATCGCTGGCAGAGGGTGCAGGGCGCATTGTCGGCCTGGCAATGCATCTGCTCTTTATGGTAGAGGGTCGAGAGGTCGTGGTAGCAGGCACGGAAGACGCAGCGGTCCTGAGGGGCAGCCTGCAGGGTGTCGTCGGTGATGGGTAATAGGGAGGGGTCGATGCCTAGTTGGCGGACAGCATAGGTGTTGTAAACGTCCAGCAGGTAGCGGGGTGAGCGATGGTTTTTACCCAAATGGTGCAGGTTGTGGGCACAGCGCCGTTTGAGATCTTCCAAGGCCTCCAGTTTGGCACCCACAAATGAGAAGATGGCTTGCTGTTCGTCGCCCAGGTAAACTATTGTGGCATCGTCGGTGGCAAAAAGGTCGATGATGGCCAGCTGCAGAAAGTTGAGGTCTTGCACCTCGTCAACCTGAATCCAATGGTAGCGGTGGCGTTCGGGGTCTTGGCTGGCATAGAGATAGGTTTTCTCTAGCAGGTCTTCGAAGTCGAGCAGGCTGTCGGTCTCTTTGTATTCAGCATAAAGATTGGCCAACTGTGCCTTGCGCTGCATGTGGGGTAGCTCGGACTCAGCTAACATGTCGCCGTGGACTATCAGTTGTTTTGGAAACCCCGCTTTTTGTTGGGAGAGGGCATGCTGGTAGTTGACGATTTCTGCTGTAAAATGAGCATTATCCTCAGCGGGGTCGAGATGTGCTAAATATGTGATGATGCTCTCTGCATCAAGGTCGTCGATGACGGCACTATTCTGTGGTACCTTTTTTTGATCAAAGAGGTAGTTGGAACAGAAGCGATGCACATTGCCCACAAAGAGGTCGGCAGGGACGGGGTTGTGGGTGCGCTCGTTAATGCGGTCGCGCATGCCGCGACTGGCGCGGTTGGTAAAGGTGAGGCAGACCATGTCGGAGTAGTCGACACCATGGGTATGGGCCTGAATAACGCGTTCGGCAAGGATGAAAGTCTTGCCACAACCCGGAGGCGCCAGCACCAAGTGTCGGCCACTGCGGAGGTCGATAACGGCCTGTTGGTCTTTGTCAGGACTATTCAACGGTCACGCTCTTGGCGAGGTTGCGGGGCTGGTCGACATTGCAACCCTTGGTGACTGCTACATAGTAGGAGAGCAGCTGCAAGGGTATGACAGCGAGCAGAGGCACATAGCAGTCGCGTGTGTCGGGGATGGTGAAGGTGTAGTCGCTCATGCCCTTGACGGTGACGTCGCCCTCGGTGACTACGGAGATAATCTTACCACCGCGGGATTTAATTTCCTGTATGTTGCTTACAATTTTGTCATACATGCCGCGTTTGGGAGCGATGACCACCACAGGCATTTCGGCATCGACCAAGGCAATGGGGCCGTGCTTCATCTCTGCAGCGGGATAGCCTTCGGCATGGATATAGCTGATTTCCTTTAATTTGAGGGCACCTTCTAGGGCAACGGGATAGTTGTATCCGCGGCCCAGATAGAGGAAATTCTTGCAATAAGTGAAGCGCTCGGCAAATTTGTCGATGTCCTTGTTGTTCTCTAAGGTCCACTGCATTTTGTCGGGAATTTTGTAAAGTTCCTCGACCAGCATGTGGTACATCTCGTCGGAGAGGGACTTGCGCACTTTGGCAATGGCCAAGCCAAGCATGGAAAGGGTGATGACCTGACCGGTGAAGGCTTTGGTGGAGGCCACACCAATTTCGGGGCCCACATGGAGGTATGTGCCGCTGTCGGTGGCACGGGGGATGGATGAACCTATGACGTTGCAGATGCCGTAAAGGAATGCTCCTTTTTCCTTGGCTAATTCGATGGCTGCCAAGGTGTCGGCAGTTTCGCCCGACTGTGAGACAGCTATGACAATATCATCTGGTAAGATGACGGGATTGCGGTAGCGGAACTCTGAAGCATATTCCACTTCGACAGGAATCTGGCATGCTTCTTCGATGAAGTACTTGCCAATCAGGGCAGAATGCCATGAGGTACCGCAGGCACAGATAATGATGCGACGACAATTGAGGAAGCGTTCCTTATGGTCAAGAACACCGGTGAGAATGATATCCTTGTTGGCAGGATTGATACGTCCGCGGATGCAGTTGCGGAGAGCGTTGGGTTGTTCCCAGATTTCTTTCAGCATGAAGTGAGGGAAACCGCCCTTCTCAATTTGGTCGAGGTTGAGCTGCAGGGTGGCCATCTTGGGGGTCTGGGGGGTGCTCTTGAGGTCTACGATTTCCAGGCGGCCGGTACGGTCCATGATGGCAATCTCACCATCTTGGAGGTATACCACCTGGTTGGTGTATTCGACGATGGGGGTGGCATCGGAACCGAGGAAAAACTCGGTTCGTCCATCCGCTTTCTTGGAGACACCGATGACGAGGGGGCTACCCTTGCGGGCGCAAACCAGTTGGTCGGGGTGGTCTTTCTCTAAGATGGCAATGGCGTAAGCACCAACCACATAATTAAGAGCCAACTGAACAGCAGTAAAGAGGTCGCAATTGTGGTCTTTTTTCACATATTCGATCAACTGCACCAGTACTTCAGTATCTGTTTCGCTGGCAAACGTCATGCCATATTCCTCCAGCTGGGTGCGGAGTGACTTGTAGTTCTCGATGATACCGTTGTGGACCAGGGCTAAGTTTCTGGACTCGGAATAATGGGGGTGTGCATTGACTTGGTTGGGTTCGCCATGGGTAGCCCAGCGGGTGTGGGCAATGCCGATGGTGCCGGTGAGGTCTTGGCTCTTGCAACTTTCCTCAAGGGCGGCCACTTTTCCTTTTGCCTTATAGATGTTTAAATCTCCCTTTTCGCTGATGAGTGAGACTCCCGCGCTGTCATAGCCACGATATTCTAAGCGGTGTAGGCCTCTTATCAAGATGGGGTAGGCCTGCTGATCCCCGATGTATCCAACTATTCCACACATGGTATTTTCTTATTTTAGTGTAACTTATATTGGTGTATATACTATACCAATTTGATTATTTTATTTTGCAAATGTACTAAAAAAATGTAAAATAATAAAAAATATAGACTGAAAAATACCTTCGCTGATATTGGTGGCATAAACAGTACCCTCAATTCTGCAAACCAGGTGTTCTCACTCCTATCCAAAATAAAAAAGAGGAGGCGTGGAGCCTCCTCTTTCAGTATGAAATGCTTTTGCGTAATCGATGCGATTAGGCAAGGCGTTTTTCGAGGCGGGTGCGGATTTCCTTGATGAAGACGTCGCTGTTTACGCTCTTTGGGGTAATGCCTTCCATGAGTCCGGCGAGGTCCTTGGTGCAGATGCCTTCGTTGAGGGTGTCGAAGCAGGCGCCTTCGAGTTGGTCGGCAAAGTTAACCAGTTCTTTGATTCCGTCCATCTCACCACGTTTGCGCAGCGCACCGCTCCAAGCGAAGATGGTGGCCATGGGGTTGGTGGAGGTCATCTGGTGGTCTTCCATGTATTTGTAGTAGTGGCGGGTAACGGTGCCGTGAGCGGCCTCGAACTCGTACTTACCATCGGGGCTGACGAGCACGGAGGTCATCATGGCTAAGGAACCGAAAGCGGTAGACACCATGTCGGACATGACATCGCCGTCGTAGTTTTTGCAGGCCCAAATGAAACCGCCTTTGCTGCGAATGACGCGAGCAACAGCATCGTCGATAAGGGTGTAGAAATACTCGATACCAAGTTCTTCAAATTTGGCCTTATATTCCTCGAAGACTTCCTCAAAGATGATGCGGAACTGAGCATCGTATTTCTTGGAGATGGTGTCCTTGGTGGAGAACCAAAGGCTCTTCTTGGTGTCGATGGCGAACTTGAAACAGCTGTGGGCGAAGGAACGGATGGACTTGTCGAGGTTGTGCATGCCCTGGATGACACCGGCACCCTTGAAATTGTGGATAACTACCTCTTCGTGCTGGCCATTCTCTCCGTCGAACACTAGTTTGGCTACACCGGGCTCGTTGGCACGGATTTCAACGCTCTTGTAAACGTCGCCGTAGGCATGACGGGCGATGGTGATAGGTTCATCCCAGTTTTTGACAACGGGATGGATGCTGGGAATGGTGATGGGGGTGCGGAAGACGGTACCGTCAAGGATAGAACGAATGGTGCCGTTAGGAGACTTCCACATTTCGTGGAGTTTGTACTCGTCCATGCGTTTGAGGTTAGGAGTGATGGTAGCGCACTTGACGGCGACACCATACTTCTTGGTGGCTTCAGCTGCATCAACGGTAATCTGGTCTCTGGTCTCATCACGCTTTACCAGGCCGAGGTCGTAGTATTCGGTTTTGAGGTCGACGAAGGGGAGGATAAGGTCGTCCTTGATCATTTGCCAAAGGATGCGGGTCATCTCGTCGCCATCCATCTCCACGAGGGGAGTAGTCATTTTAATTTTTGCCATAGTGTAGATTTTATGAATGGCCGCCGCCATGCGGCGGCCAAATTATTCGTTATTAATTGATTGTTATTTATTCTGATTTGCGTAGTAGTTCATCAGGCAGCCATCGGTGAGGATAGCGCGCTCGTCCTTGGTGAGGTTCTGGAAGTAGAGGTGGATGTCTTTTACTCCAGCCTTTGAGATAACCTTTGCATCGATTTCTTCTTTACCTTCGAGAACGGCCTGACGGATGCCGGGAACAAAGACCATGTCGCCAACCTCATACTCAAAGGGAGTGTCTTGTGCGATGGTGAAGGGCATGATACCCCAGTTGATGCAGTTGCTGCGGTAACGCTTGGTGGCATACTCGTAGCAGATGTTGGCATCGCCGCCAAGCACTTTCTGACAGGAAGCGGCCTGCTCACGAGCAGAACCGTCGCCGGGCTTGTTGGCAAAAACGCACGAACCGAAGGAGGTGTTTTTCTCATCGGCACCTACCTTGGCGAGGGCTTCTTTGACGTGGGCGGGACACTTGCCGGCGCGACGCTCAAGGTCTTCACCCTGGATGCGTTTGCTGATGCCTACATATTCAGGACAACGGCGGCTGAGGGCAAATTCGGAGAGCTTCAATGGGTTGGAACGATAGGATGAGGTTTCGCCCGAAGGAATGAGCTCGTCGGTTGTGGTGACGGGGTCGTGGATGACAGCAGCAAGTTCCACGAGCATATTGTCCTGCATGGCATACATCTTGGGCCAGTCTTTGATGTTGGGACCATAGCGGAGATCGAGGCTGGCATCGGCATGTCCATAGCCGTTGTAGACGCGTTTCTGATAGATGGAACCGTCAAATTTGTAGCCTTCGTGGTTGTCGGTGTAGTCGACATCGGTAGCGGGGGTGAGGACACCGCCGTTAGCGGCTGTGGCAGCGATACTGCGGGCATCCATGAGGCTGACAAATGAAATCTGGCCGGCACCGGGTTTGGAACCTTCGCGGTTGGGGAAGTTGCGGGTGGTATGACGGATGGAGAATCCGTTGTTGGCAGGAACGTCGCCAGCACCAAAGCAAGGACCACAGAAGGCGGGCTTAATGGCAACACCGGCTTCGAGGAGTTCTTCGGCAATACCGCTGCGGGTGGTGGCCAGGTATACAGGGATGCTCTGGGGATAAGCACTCATAGTAAAATAGTCGCTACCCGTGGATTTGTCTTTGAGGATGGCGGCAGCAGCAGAGAGGTTGTCGTAGGTACCGCCGGCGCAACCAGCAATGATGCCTTGGTCGGCAACGACCTTGCCATTATGAATCTTACTGAGGAGGTCGATTTCAATCTTGTCGCCGTAGCGTTTGCGTGCATCGGCTTCCACGGTGCGGAGGATTTCCTCTGGATTCTCCTGAAGCTCACGGATGGTGTAAGCGTTGGAGGGGTGGAAGGGCAGAGCAATCATGCACTCCTGAGTGGAGAGGTCAATCTTTATCATGCTGTCGTAGTAAGCCACTTTGCCGGGTTTGAGCTCGCGGTAAGCTTCGGGACGTCCGTGCATAGTGTAGTAGTTCTTCACCTCGTCGTCGGTGCACCAGATAGAGGTGAGGCAGGTGGTCTCAGTGGTCATGACCTCGATGCCATTGCGGAAGTCGATGGGGAGATTCTTGACGCCAGGACCGGCAAACTCCAGCACTTTGTTCTTGACGAAACCGTTGTCAAAAGTGGCCTTAACTAACGAAATGGCAACATCGTGAGGGCCTACGCCTTTGCGGGGTGTGCCTTCCAGCCATACCAGTACTACCTCGGGAGCATTGATGTCCCAAGTGTTGTTGAGGAGCTGTTTGACCAACTCGCCACCACCTTCACCAACACCCATGTTGCCAAGTGAACCATAACGGGTGTGGGAATCGGAACCGAGAATCATGTTGCCGCATTTAGCCATAGCTTCACGTGCATACTGATGAATAACGGCCTGATTGGTAGGAACAAAGATTCCACCATACTTTTTGGCAGCGGAGAGACCGAACACATGGTCGTCCTCATTGATGGTACCGCCAACAGCGCAAAGCGAATTGTGGCAGTTGGTCATGGCATAGGGCAGCGGGAATTTGGTCAGACCACTTGCGCGGGCGGTCTGAATGATGCCGACATAGGTGATGTCGTGTGAAATCAGGGCGTCGAACTTGATGCGCATCTTATTGCCTTTCTCGCCCGTGGTGTCATGGGAGCGGAGAATGGAATAAGCGATGGTGTTTTCGCGAGCCTCTTCTTTCGAAGGCATACCGGCAGCATCCATCTTGATTTCTTTACCGTCTAGCAGGTAAACTCCTTTGTTGATTAATTCTACCATAATTTTTTTGTTTTGTTAATATTGTTAATGATTATATTATTTTTATTTGGGGGAGGCGCATCAAAGTACGCTGGACAGGGGTTCTTATCTTTTTTTGTTTTGGTGGGCAGGGCTCTGGGTGACTCTATTTATTATATATTAGGTGGGCAGCTAATAGGGTGAGGGCCAGCATGTCGGCGGAGCCCCCTGGGGAAAGGTTGCGTGCCTTCATCCAACTATTGAGTGCCTGAATGTTTTCGATGTTAAAGTCTTGGAGCACTTGGTTGCATCGTTGCTGGGCCTCGTGTGCCAATTGTTCTCCGCCACGATGATAAAGGTTGTTGTCGTCGAGAGTGGAGATGATGTAAAGGAGCAGCCGAAGCTCCGGATGGTTGTCGGCGATGTGGTCACGGTAGAATGGCAGCCACAAGTTGAAAAGGTTGGAGTAGCCTTCGATGGCAAGGTCGAGGGCCCCTTTGATGTGGTATTGCTTGCGGACAGCAGCACCATGAGTGTTGTCAGCTGTTGGTATCTTTTGTGCCATGGTTTGGATGGCAGAACGGACAAGCTCAGCGCTTATCCGTTGGAGGTGATAGAAACTATTGGCTGCAGCGATGCAGAAGAGCCCTAAGGCAAAGATGGCCCCCTTGTGTGTGTTGACACCGTTGGTAGCAGCAAGCATGGCCTCCTCAGCCTCGCGACCGCATCTGAGGATGTGTTGGGGTATGGGCAGTTCAGGGCCATATCCCATATAGGCCAGTCGAATAAAGTATGGCTCGATGGCCTTGATGCCATGAAGCATTACGGCATAGTTCATGTCGCTGTGAGCACCGTTGTCCTGTTGGTCTATGAGGCCGGGTTTGGGAGATAGGTCCAGCTCTTGACGTAGTGCCATGGTGGCAAAAATGCCAATAGCGTAAGGAATGCTGGTGGGGTAGAGGAGTAAGAGGTCGTAGGTAGCGCGGAGATTGCTGGCACTAATGGGGTGGCCGTTCTGTTGCAGACGAGGTATTTCTACAAAACCTACTCCATGTTGTGGAAGGACCTCTCGCATTAGTTGGTTGTAGCGGGCGGTGAGGGGGTCGGTAGGTTCGTTGCCTGCAAAGCGGGTGATGGAGGTCCCAGCGGTGGAAAGGGCAGGGATGATGTGTCGGATGCATACGTCGAGGTCAAGCAATATATGCTCATCTGTGGCATCAGTCACCTGCTTGAGGAAATAGGTGGGGAAAGTGGCAGCAGAGATTTGATAGTCACTACCTTCAAGGACTGATACATTGTCCATGTCGGCACAGCCCTTGTCAACCATCTCCAGTCGGTAGCGATAGTCGAAGAGGGAGAGATTCTCCTTCACAACAATGATGAAGAGATGGTCTACCTGAGCCGAAGCCTGCTCCACCAAATAGCGATGCCCCTTGGTGAAGGGGTTGGCGTTCATAATGATGAGGCCCATCTTACTTCCCGAGACCTCTTGACGTTGAGTGGTGAGGTAGTTCTTGTATCGGTTGAGTTCGGAGAGAGAGTTCTCCATAAAGAGGGCGTGAGGCGACTGGGCAATCAGCTTGTAACCCAGCGAAGTGAAGATGTCAAGATTCTCTGGCTTGGTATACACTTTGGTGGAGAAAGAGCCGTTTTGCATGGCCACACTCATCAGATGCGACACCAACATGTTGAAAAGCCGCTCTTCCCGCATCTCTTGCTTGACGGCGACACATTTTATTATATCATGATAGAGGCCACCCGCGGCGAGCAGTTCGTCCTCCTCCAGCCTAAAAATGCCAAAATACTGTTCCACAGTGTCCAGCCTCAGCCCGTTTTCGGCAAGGAATGCCTCCACCATTAGCCGTGTGCGGCGGTCGTTGACATGGAGTTCCCGTATCTCAAATTCAGAGTTCATAGTCGTCAGGCGTATCTTGGTATTGTGCAAAAATCTCCTCCACGCGGGTGTAGAGGTCGGGCTTGGAGTGGCGGCGGGCGCGGATGCAGTTGATGGCATCTTGGTCGCCACAAATGATGCACTTGCGGGGGGCAAGCCCCAGTTCGGTGCGAGAGAGGGGTCTGGAGTCTGGCCGTATAACGTCAAAGTCCCACAGTCGTCCAAGTGGGTGTTCATCCTCTATACGGCAACACAGTCGTTTGGTCTCCATCAATGGCAGGTTACTGATAAAATAGATTTCGGAACCTGTGTTAAGGTCCCGACGGGTGATGTATTCAATCTGTAACTGTTTGTAGTGGTGGAGGAAAGCTTCGGCTTTATCGGCCAAGGCATTTGAAATAGAATTACTCTTGACGGGTCCGGGCATCACCATGGTAACCGAGACCAATGTTTGGTCAGGATATTGTTCGAGCAAGTCCAGGTGCATCTGGTGGCGGTTGTCGCGGCTAAGTAGGAGCTCGTCAAGAGTAACTTCCATTTCTATTGATGTTTAGAATTGTTGCGGTTTAGGGTTCGCAGGTAAGGTTGTTGGCCATTGGTCGGCAGAGGTTACCCTGAAGGCCAATGGCCATAAGCCTAAGTTGTTCTATGCGTTGATGTTCTTGATGACGTCGAGGACCGATCCATCTCGGTTCATTACCACGCCGACCACCTTGTCGCCGAAAGGCAGGGGTGCGGGCGTGCCAATCACCTTAAGGGCACGTTCCTTGAGCCAGTTGATATCGACCACGTTGAGTCCTGCATTCTTCAAACGCTCGGCAATCTCGGGTCGGTTGGGGTTGACGGCGATGCCGTACTCGGTAACTACCACGTCGACGCTCTTGCCTGGGGTGATGAGCGTGGTGACTTTGTCAACCACACACGGGATGCGGCCGCGCAGCAACGGGCAGACAATGATGGAGAGGGCCGAATCGGCTGCCGTATCGGGGTGTCCGCCAATGGCACCACGAATAATACCGTCAGAACCCACCAGCACATTGACATTAAAGTCGGTGTCGACTTCTAATGCAGAGAGAATGACGATGTCCAGATAATGGGTGGCACTACCAGGCTCATCGGCTGAAGCATACTCGTTGGCAGAGACCTCTTTGTGTTTTGGATCGTTCATGATGGACTCAGCAGCCACGCGGTCGAAGGACTGTACGTCGATTAGGCGGTCGATTAGACCTTCTTCGTGCAACTTAACCATGTGGGCGGTAATGCCGCCGAGGGCGAAGGAGGCATGTATGTTCTGGTCAATCATGCTTTGGCGTATGTATTTGACTGCGGCCAAGGAGGCGCCGCCCGAACCTGTCTGAATGCTGAATCCTTCTTTAAAGTAACCACTGTTCACAATCACTTTGGCTGCTTGTTTGGCAAGAAGGATATCGCGGGGGTTCTTGGTGTCGCGGATGGCACCGCTGGCAATTTTGGAGGAGTCGCCTACGCTGTCCACCTCCACCACAAAGTCCACATTGTGCTCCGAAATCGAGTTGGGCGTGTTGGGGTAAGCCACCAAGTCGTCGGTGAGTACCACCACCTTGTCGGCATATTGAGCATCGGGCAGGGCATAGCCGAGAGAACCGCAGATGCTCTTGGCGTTCTCGCTGCGCGAATAGCCGCAGGCGTTGCCTAATGGGTCGGACGAGGAGGCTCCGATGAAAGCCACGTCAATGTGTAGGTCACCAGAGGCTATGGCGCTGCCACGCCCGCCATGTGAGCGGAAGACCACCGGCTTCTCCATCAATCCACGGGAAATTTCATCGGCAAGTTTGCCGCGAAGGCCCGAGGTGGAGATGCTGGTAATGACCCCGTTCTTTATGTGTTCAATCAGGGGTTCATGCACATCCTGTAGAGAGGAAGCGGCAAGCGAAAGGTTCTTAAATCCCATCTCGGCCAGTTTGTCAACCACCATGTTCACCACTTTGTCGCCACCACGGAAATGGTGGTGGAAAGAGATAGTCATGCCGTCTTTCAGGCCACTCTTGTGGATAGCCTCTTCGAGGGTCACCAATTTGGGCGACTCCTTCTGGAACTGCTGTTTCTCTGTGGGATTTTTGACGAGGTTTTTCTCATCGAAAACCTCTTTATTGAGTTTTTTAGCCTCGGCTAAAATCAAATCTTGTCTATCTTTAGTTGCGTTCATTACAAGTCCTCCTTTGTTAATACGCCGGCAGAAATTGCCAGTTCGATGGTACGTTGAGCTCTAATGACCACGGGTTTGTCAATCATCTTACCGTTGAGGGCAATTACACCGCTGCCTTTGGCTTCGGCTTCCTTAATGGCACCCATGATGGCTTTGGCCTTGTCAATATCCTTCTGTGTGGGGGTGAAAATCTCGTTGATAATCTCAATTTGGCGGGGATTGATAATGCTTTTACCGTCGAAGCCTAAGTGCTTGATGAGTTCCACCTCTTTGCGGAAAGTTTCCATATCATTAAGGTTGGAGAAGACGGTGTCGAGGGCGTCGATTCCGGCAGCACGGGCGGCAACCACGATGGTTTCGCGAGCCAACAACAGCTCCTCGCCGGTGGTGGTGCGTTGGGTTTTCAGATTGGCGCAGTAGTCTTCGGCACCTAGGGCAATGCCCATCATGCGTTTGCTGGCGGTAGCGATGGCGTATGCGTTGATGATGCCCTTGGTTGACTCGATGGCGGCCATGATTTGGGTACGGCCCACACAGCCCAGTCTTTCCTCCACCTTCTCAATCTCTTGCTCAAGCTCCACCACCTCCTCGGCGGTCTCGGTCTTGGGCATGCGGATGACATGCACACCGGCGGTGACCACAGCCTCCACATCCTTCTTGCCGAATGGGGTGTTGAGGGGGTTGATGCGCACCACCATCTCGGTGTTGCCGTAGTCGATGGTTTTGAGAGCATTGTGGACGAGCAGACGCGCTGCATCTTTCTCGGCCATGGTAACGGAGTCCTCGAGGTCCAGCATAATGGAGTCGGGGCCGTAAATGAAAGCGTCAGACATCATTGCGGGGTTGTTGCCCGGCACAAACATCATTGTTCTTCTTAATCTTTGCATGGTACTTGAAGTTTTAATGAAACGATTAAGCCCAGACATCCTTACCCGTTGCACGGACGGCAGCGCAGGTTACGCGAGCTTTGATGGTACAGTCGAGGGCACCCTTGTCGGTGGCCTTCACGTTGGCACTGGTCACGCCAAGACTCGTCAGGGTCTCGGCAATCACTTTCTTGATCTGTTCACCGAACTGATACATCACAGTGCTGTCCAGCTCGATGTTCAGGCCTTCTTTGTCCGAAGGCTCAATCTGGATCATGATGTCGCCTGACTCCAAGGTCCCAGCGAATGCTTTGTTGATTGTCATATTGTGAATTTTTATTATTAATAGTATTATTTTTCCAAATTTATCCCAATCACGTCCCAAATGGTATAACAGAATGACAGACAATGTTTAGTAACATTACTTATCTTTTTTAATCCAAACGCAAAGATATGTTTTTATTTTTAAATAGCAAGCTATTTTGCTCAATTGTACAAAAAAAATAATGTTAAATGTCGTTGTTTGTTGTGTGTTAGTTAATTGCCTCTCCCATTCACTATCTTTCCTGTGTTTTTTTAAGATTTCCTCTCTTGCCATGCCACCTTATGAAAATCACTAATTATAGTGACTCTACATGTCAAAAAGATTAACTATTTTTGCAAAATCTTTTAAACCTCAATGATTAGCTATGAAAAATAAAGTAGTATTAATTCTTCTAATTTTGTCGTCGCCATTCTTTTTGGCAGCACAGGAAACTACCTCCGTCTTTCAGGGTTTCTCTGGTGGAATGATGTTGCATTCGGGTTATCTGTTTGGCGTGAACCCGAAGGCACCTGCCGTGGTCGAGGGCTTCAGCAATGGCATGGGAGGTGCCATGAGGGTGAATTTGTGGAGCCATCTGCGCGTGGGAGTAGAAGGGTATGTGTCGACACTTGATGTGCAAAACAGCAATGCTCGTGATTTTTTAGCCGACGGCAGCTCTATCCGCACAGGTCTGGGCGGTGTGTTGGTGGATTTCTGTTGGCACAAAGGCAGATGGTGGCCTTATTTAGGTGTTGGGGTCGGAGGTGGAGCCATGAGAGGGCTATATATCTTAGAGGGCAGCCAAAATGATTGGTCTCTAGAACCCTATGCCCTTTTTAACAAGCAAACTTTCTTTTATGTCTCACCTTTTGTAGGCACTGATTTCTGCCTTACCCCTAAGGTACATCTTACTGTCAAGGCCGACTGGATGCTATCCCTGCATGACGGTAGCCTGCTCAAACCTACGGGAATGAAGCTCTTCTTAGGCTTTATGTTTTGCCACTAAACGGTTGGTGGTGAACCGTTAATGGTTCTCGATTCTCAGTCTCCTAAGTGTGTGTCGCATCAGTGGCAACGAAACGCAGAGAGAGAGTACTTCGGCAATGGGCATGCTGAGCCAGATGCCGAGATCGCCAATGAGAGGTGTGAGAATAAACAGGGGAATAAGTACGAAGACAATGCTGCGGCAGAGGGCAATGATAGCCGACTCGATGGGGCGCTCAACAGCGGTGTGGAAACTGCTGCCAATGATGTTGACGAAAGAGACCAAGTAGTGTAGTGTGACATAGGTGGTGGCTGTGATTGCGATGGCTCTGAGTTGCATGTCGCCCGAGGCAAAAGCTCCCACGATGGGATGCTTAAAGATAAGCACCACACAATAGACTCCGATGCCAATGGCGGCACTATACAGTAAGGCAGCGACCAACAGGGTTCTCACACCACGGTAGTTGTGGGCACCCCTTTGGTAGGACATAAGGGGATAGAGTGCCTGCGAGAGACCAAAGATGGACATGTTGACGATGAAATTGAGGTAGCAGACAATAGTGAGGGCCGCTACGCCTGTAGGTCCTATCTCGCGCATCAATACTATGTTGAAGATGAAAGTGGTGACGGCGGCTGATACCGAGGTGAACATTTCGGAGGAACCGTTGTAGAAGATCTTCCACACCTCTCGCCAAGTGCCTTTGAGTTGACCGAAAGCCACCTTGGGCAGCAGCACCAAGGCGGCAGTGCTGTTGGCAGCGCAGGTGGCAATAGCGGCCCCGCTCACTCCCCATTTTAATTTCAATACAAACAAGTAGTCGAGTACCACGTTCACCACACAACAGATGGTGCCACTAATGAAAACCCAGTTAGGCCTGCCTGAGAGGCGGGTGAAGGCCTCTGTGAAATTTGGGATGCAGTAGAAGATAAAGGCGCAGCCAATGATGCCCAAGTAATTGCGCACGTATGGGTACACTTCATCATTGGCACCCAAGAAATAGCATACGCGCTGGAGATTGAGTCCCACTAATAGCGAGAGCAGGGCGATTGTTGAGGTCAAGACTATGAGTGTGAGAGTGGTATAGCCCCGCACAAGCTGGTGGTCGCCTCGGCCTTTGGCTGTTCCGGCTATGACAATGCCACCCGATATAATCATGATGGCAACACTGAGCATTACATTTATCAACGGCATGGAGATGTTGACGGCGGCAAGTCCTAAGGTTCCAACACCTTGTGAGACAAACAACCCGTCGATGATGGTCTGCAGGCCCACAATGAGCATCCCCACCACACTGGGGAGGGCATATTTGAGCAGTTGCCGACTCAGGCCTTGCGGTTTGCGAAGTTTGATATTCTTGTGATAAACCATTTGTTTACTGTTAGATGCACTAGACGCTACCTTTCGCCGGAGGATGTCCTTAACTATCAACTCTATTTTTTATTTATAAAAAGAACAAACATACACCCACCACGCTAATGAAGGCGCCAAGCACCTCGCGGAAGGTAACTTTCTGGTGGAACAAAAAGGCTGCAGGGGCGATGATGAGGATGGGCGTAAGCGACATGATGGTCTGGGCGATGCCGGTGCTGGTGTAGAGTGTTGCCATGAGTGAGAGACTGACACCCACACAAGGACCAAAGAATGAGGAGCACAGTGCACAGCACATCGACTTGCGGTCTTTGACAGCATGCACCAGTTGCTTTCCGCCGTTGTGACTAAACACCAATAGGGCAATGCTGAACCCCACAATACCAATCAGCCCCCTAATCATGGTGGAAGCGAAAGGCATGATGGTGCCCAGTGGCAAATGGATGAATGCGTTGGGTGGCACGAAATTGCTGAGGTCGGCAATGCCAGAAGCAGCAATGGAGGCTTCGTAGTGGCGCATGCCCACCTTGCTCAGCACCAAGCCAACCCCCTGTCCTACGCCTGCACCAGTGGCGTAGAGTATGCCTTTTAAGGGTAGTCTCAGTTTGAATTGTGGCGTATGACTGGGTGAGTCGGGCTTGTTCTCCTTTTTGGCCAGGATGGTGATGGCAATGCCCACCAGCGTAACCACCATGCCCACAAGAGCCAGCGCGCTCATCCGTTCTGCCAACAGCACGCGTCCAACTATCGCGGCTGTGGGAGCAGAAAGGGTCATGAACAGTTGCCCGAAACGTGAACCAATATGAATGTAGCTGTTGAAGAGACAGTAGTCGCCAAAGACATAGCCCACCACCCCCGAGAGACAAAGCCAGAGCCACGTCGAGCCGTCGGTGTACAGTGGGTAGGGCACCCCCGTGGTGATAAAAAGAATCAAGGCCAGCAACAACAGCGAGATGGCCATGCGCGTGACGTTCAGGGGTAGGGATCCTATGCGCTTAGAGGCCACCTCGGCAGTCAGCGCCGTGATGGTCCAAGAACAAGCCACGCCCAATGATATTAATTCTCCGGTATACATGTGCGAGAAGTCGAGTGGTTACCAGTATTCATAGTCATATTCATAAACGGGTTCTCCCGGATAGATTGTTTTCACAACATTGCCGCGCTGGTCGTAGTAGGTGCGCAGGATGGCTTGCGGATAGCCGTCGGGGTCTCCCTCATCCTCTATGTTCCACCAAGTCGTGGTCTCCTCCAATGGCAGTCCGTTGGACTGGCAGCGGATGTGTATGTCAATCTTCATGTCCTCTGAGTAGCCAATGCCGTCCATGCCTATGAGGTCGCCTATGCTATTGTATTGGTAGTAGAGTGTGTCTTCGTCTTCATAGGTGCTTCGGTACTCCTGGACGATGCGGCCTTTGTGGTCATAAACATAGGTGCGGGCATAGCTGTACACACCTTCGTCGCAGTCTTCAGCCACCTCGGTCAACAGTCTGCCTTGCTGGTCGAAGGTGCGTTCGCAGATGCAGGTGCTCTCGGTGTTGTAGGGTTCGTTGGCCCCATCGTTGCGCTCGATGCCGAAATAAGAGGCGGGGAGCCACTGCTGTTTGCGTAGGTAAGAGCAGCGGGTAACACCCAAACCCAACTGAATGTTCATGCCCACCAGCTGATAGGTGATGATGTGAGTGTCAATCATCGAGGTGTACCACGAGTTACCAATGATGCGCAGGCTCACATCGCTGTACAGACTCACCAGTCCTTCGGGCGAATAGCAGATGTGTTGTATTCGCACAGTGTCGGTCAAGGTCGCTCCGGCAATCTCGCGGTGCTGCTTCTCCAGTCGTCGTATCAGGCGGCCAAGGGTATCGTACTGTAGTTCAATCAGCGGGCCGGTCTCGTAGCCGTGCTGGTCATAGCAGGTTGTCTTCACCAGCTTGCGGGCACCCATCACGCTGTCGGAGGGTATGAACTGGCTGATGCGTCTCACCCCGTTGCTACGTCGCTCTATCATCCACGGCAGGTCTTCACCCACCCATGAGGTCTGTGCAACCCCCAAAAATGTGCTGAATGAGAATAATATAATGATAATAAAACCTTTCATCCGAGTTGATTTTTCAACCTGCAAAGATACAACTTTTTTACGATATGATTACTACTATTAATATGGCACCACCTTGGGTAAACCAAATAGATAGATCGTACGCCCTGTTTGGGCAAAACCTTATATTTGAATTATTAGATTCTTTTCCTTTCAGCTTCATCTGCTGCTGATTGGTATCAGCTCCAAGTCTTTTTTCGAAGAAAAAGCCAAAGGGTGAGAATTATTTAGTAACTTTGCAGTCGTAAAAACTGCCCACAATTGACCTAATACCATGAAAACTAACTATATCCTCCTGCTATTAGCCTTCCTACCGACTCTTGCCGCCTGCCAAAGGCAGTGGGGCAAAACCCAGCATGAGGTTATGACCGACAGCTACACTCTCACCGTCAGCGGTCAGCGACTGTTGCGGAACAAAGAGGTGTCCGCTTTCCCAAAGCAAGCAGCCGTCTGCTCGGGCGACACGGTGCGCCTACAGGGCGAGGTTACCGATGTGGCTCAAATTCTTCAGAGCCTCTCCGAGGGCTTGATCAATACTAGCGATTTCTGGGTTAATAAGGGCGACTATGTCTTGCGCTTACAGTTGGTAGGTCGACCGGGCAGTGACCCAGATTCCAACGCCGCGGAAGCTCTGAAGCAGCTAGCCCGTTGGGGCTATGCCGTCATCGACACCAACTGGCATCAGCCGGTAGCTTTGGTGCGCGCGGGCCAACCGTTCGACAAGGGCGACAAGCAGAACCTATATGGATTCGGCAGTTACGAGTTGTGTGTTGCCAGAGGGATAATGGGCGATAGCGTAGTCAATGGAACCGTGGAGGAAACAATCGACGGCTATATGGAGTCGGTTTTCGGTGAGCCATCCGAACTCTTCGGCTTTCTCCTGACCCATGGCTACGACACCCTCCACATGGGCCCGGCCTACCAATCGGTCATTGCACAAGGCAGCCGCCCTTACCGCCCTATTAGATTACTATCCTTTAGATTAAAAATACCTTTCTAATGACTGATATGAATAATTTTGAAATGAGTGTCCGCGAGGACCTATATAATTACCTGCTCTCGGTGAACGAGGTGGACGAGCGCTTGCCCGAAGCGGTGGACATCGAGGCAAAATACCGCTCTGTTGCGGAGTCCTATTTGGCCGATGGAGTGCGCGAGTTTGCCAACTATCCAACCGTAAGCCTTGGCTGGATGATGTACATCGGCATGGCGGTAGCGCGCTTTTGGGATGACGACCGGGTAATCTATGACCATCTGGATGACCTCTACCTGTATTTGCGCGACAAGAGCGGTTACGACCTGCTGGACGAGTATATTCGAGGCGTGGTGTTGGGATTGAAACAGCCCGACTTTGACACCACCGAGCAACTGGTGCAAGAGTGTGCCGAACGCACCTACGCGATGTTGATGCGACAATGCCTGGAACCTGGCACCGAAGCGGCCTTCAGAGGCTATGTTGCTTGCATTCACCAACTCTACCTTATGGGTGCCTACGTTCAACTGCACCGCATGGGCTACCACATGGTGAAAAATGTGTTCTAATGCCCACATCCACCCATAGAATCCACACCCCTATATGCAAAATGATTACTTAATAATTAATACCTTACCATTATGAAACAATACACCCACGCATGGTTAGCCTTTATGGCAATCAAACGACTCCAATATGCCCAAATACCTGAGAGTTTAAAGGCCGATGCAGCCTCGCTGGTCAAATGGTTCCACGACTATCGCGACTTTGTCATCAAAGGCTCCTGGTACCCCGACAAGGTATTCAAGGACATGAAAACCAGCCATATCATCAAGTATCGTCCCGACCCATCTTCCACTGACGATGAGTTTAAGAAACTCCCTTCCGCGCTGATGCTCTATAAACTCGGTAAAAAGTCACCCCTTTATGGCAAGCCTTTCGCCATCGATGAGGGCAACTTGGCCGACCGTTGTGAGTCGCTGGCACATGGCATCATCGATAGTTTCAAGATGTTGCGCATGGAGGAACGTGGCAACCCCATCTCGCCCTCCAACAACCACATTGCCATGCGCTTCTTCATTCTCAGCCATTACATCGCCGACTGCCACATGCCGCTCCATTGCGACTGCCGTGCCTTTTCCTCTGGCGAGGACATCCACGGTTTCATCGAGGCGCAATGGGATGCCCAGGTGCGCAAGTCTTACCAGTTGGACACCGCCAACGAGCGGTTTTTCTACGACCCAGACGGCTATCCGCTCAAGAAGAAAATCACCCCGCTGATGGAGTTGGTGGAGGATGATGTGGTCCACCGCGAATACTCTCACCCGTGGGGTACAGGCAACGACAACACCTGGGATTATATGAGTGCCATCTCGCAGTATTCCTATCTGATGGCCTATCGCATGATTCCCAGCCAGTATGACGAGACCAACCTCACCAAGCAGCTCTACCAAACCACCGAGGAGTGGAATCATTTTGAGGAGTATAGCCGCTACATTTTCAGCGATGCCATCGACTCCATTGCCCGTGTGTGGCTCCACGTCTGGGTCCGCTACCGCAAGTGGGCAGCCGGCAAGGAGTGATGCCACCATCCGATAGATGGTTGCTTTGATTTCTCCGCTATGCTATTGCGACCATCCGTTGGATGGTTACTTCACTTCGATAATCCAATCTTGGAACTCAATTACGTCACCAGGCACCAGCTTGGCACGTTTTCGGAGCTCGGTCTCGCCGTTGCGCTTCACCATACCGTCTGATACTGCGGCTTGGGCTTGCGCCCCATTCTCCACACATCCAGCTGCTTTGAGCAACTGAATGAGTTGGATGTATTCTTCGCCTTGGCGTAGGGTGAAGGGGATTTTCTGTTTTGCTATCATATTGTTTTGTTAAAGTGGGTTCTATGAATTCATTTCTAAATGTTCAACTCATTTCTAAATGTTCAACTCTAAACGATAAACATTAAACTAATTATAGGTTTATTCTATATATTCTGTTTGTGTCGCATCCCTTCGGGATGCAGTTCTCTGATGTCTGAATGTCACGCCACTGCGCCTTCGGCTTGTACCGTGTTTCTACGAGACGTTGCTGCATCTCGGCATAGCTCGAACAAGTTCGGCTCTGCTCTCGACTTTCGCAACGTTATCAATAGTATCACCTCATCAAGGTGATTAATAGAAATCCCCGATAAACGCTAAACCTTTAACTATATACCTTAAACTATCAACATTAAATTGACTAAGAACTTTAAACTATCAACTATCAACTCTCCAGATGCTATTTCACTATGGGAAGTTTGGCCTGTTTCCATGCCTCTATGCCCCCTTGGAGGTTAATGGTGTGAAATCCCTCGGCAACCAGCATCTTTGCTGCAGTTGACGAGCGGCGACCGCTCCGGCAGTAGAGGTATACGGGCTTGCGCTTGTCTAACTGTTCTTTGGCTTGTTGGATGAAGTTGGGTTGCTTCATGTCGATGTTGACAGCATATCCGATATGTCCTGTGGCATATTCCTCGGCCGTGCGCACATCCACCAACTGGACTTTCTTTGTTGATAAGATTTTGTGGAGCGCTGCGGCATCAATCTGCTCCGATTTGTCGGAGTGTAAACAGCCTATAAGGCTGATTGCTAATGCTGTGAATAAGGCGACGATGTTTTTCATAATACCTATTATTTGTTTGCAAAATTACGTTTTTTTAATGATATAACGGAAAAATAAAACGTGTAATACTAAAATATCATTTTCTCCGTTATTACTCATGAATTAACCCTATTATTAACATAATGCTTTCCAATATGAAATCCAGTTCCTTTCTCCGTCGGGCAACGATGCTGCTTTGTTTCGTTTCCATTGGCTTCGCTTTCAACAGTCGTGCCCAAGACTATGGCGACGAACCTGACAAGACGCTCTCGCCCTATTTCGTCGTAGTGAGCGAAAATCCCGAGCAGGACAACCTCCCTCTCAAAGAGACCTCTGTCAACGCCAACATTGTCGGTTCCATTGCCGATGTTACAGTGCGACAGGTATATGTCAACAACGGCAAGAATCCAATCGAGGCCATTTACACCTTCCCACTATCCACGCGGGCTGCCGTCTATGGCATGCAGATGCGTATCGGCAATCGTGTCGTCCGCGCTCAGATAGAGGAGAAGAAGAAGGCCAGAGCCGATTATGAAAAGGCCAAGCAGGAGGGCAAGCGAGCCTCGCTGTTGGAACAAAGCAGGCCTAATGTTTTTACTATGAATGTTTCCAATGTTATGGTGGGCGACACTATCGAGGTGCTGCTTAACTATACCGAGCTCATCGTGCCCGAGAAGGGAATCTATAGCTTTGTCTATCCCACCGTGGTGGGCCCGCGCTACTCGAAGGCCAGCAAAATAGGTCATGGTCCTAACGACGACTTTGTCCAAACTCCTTACACCAAATCTTCGGTAATGCCCACCTATAAGTTTGGCTATCAGCTTACCATCAACTCGGCCATTCCCATCCAAGATGTTTCGTGTACCAGCCACAAGATGCAGGTCCGTAACCTTGACCTCACCCACACCCAGGTCACCCTCGACCCCTCCGAAACAAATGGAGGCAACCGCGATGTGGTGCTCAACTACTCCCTTCAGGGCAATCAGATTGAGTCGGGTATGCTCTTTTATGAAGGTCAGGACGAGAACTTTTTCCTCTGCATGGTGCAGCCGCCCAAACGGGTAGCCAAGGAGAACATCCCTCCGCGCGAATACATTTTTATTATCGATGTCTCTGGCTCCATGAATGGCTTTCCATTGGATGTTACCAAGAAACTGATGCGCAATCTGCTCCTCAACCTCAATCCTAACGACAAGTTCAACGTGGTGCTCTTCTCTTTTGCTCAAGATGTGATGAGTCCTAATTCGGTGAAGGCCGATAAAGAAAATGTCGAGAGGGCTATTCGTTTCATCGACGAGCAACATGGTTCTGGCAGTACCGAAGTTCTTGGAGCCCTGAAACTGGCCTTTGCCATTCCCCGCCCAGATGAAGATGTCTCACGTTCTTTTGTCATAGTCACCGACGGCTATGTGGATGTTGAGCAGCAATGCTTCGACCTTATCCGCAGTAACAGTGGCGAGACCAACTTCTTTGCCTTTGGCATTGGCAGTAGCGTCAACCGCTATCTCATCGAAGGCATGGCTTTGGCGGGTGGCGGTGAGCCAATGATTGTCACAAAAGAGAGCGAGGCGGCAGCCCAGGCCGAGCGTTTCCGCTCCTACATCAATACCCCAGTGCTCACACGGATTCAATTTAATCCTGGCAAATTCAAGGTTTACGACATTGAGCCGCCAGCAGTGCCCGACATGATGGCCGAGCGTCCCATTCTTGTCTTTGGCAAATATCAAGGCACGCCACAAGGTACTGTCACCCTCACAGGCAAGGTGGGTCGCAAGCCGTATAAGCAGACTTTTGATCTTTCCAAAGCCAAAGCTGACAATCGTAATTCTGCCCTCCGTTACCTTTGGGCTCGCCAGCGTATCAAGTATCTCTCATACAACGAGACGGACCGTTATGGCTCTGCCACGGAGAAAGGGGCTCAAGAGATATTGAAACTTGGCCTCAAGTATAACCTCATGACCAACTATACCTCTTTTGTGGCCATTGATGAGGAAGTGGTGAACAAGGATGGAAAGCAGACCACGGTAAAGCAAGTGGTTCCGCTTCCCGAAGGTGTTTCCGACTATGCCGTGGGTGTCGATGCTCCTGTTCTGAAGATGGCCTCCGTTAGTGCCTACACGAGGAATTTTGCCATAGTGTCAGAGGAGGTAGAAATAGAAGAAAGTGAGGATGAGATTTTCATGGTGATAGAAGATGATCCCGAGTTCCCTGGAGGTATCGATTCGCTCTATAAGTTCTTGCAGGAAAATATCCGCTATCCCGAAAAAGCACTCAAAGACAACATTCAGGGCAAGGTGTATGTTTCTTTTGTGGTTGAAAAGGATGGCTCCATCAGTAATGTGAAGGTGCTTCGCGACATTGGTGGTGGATGTGGAGCCGAGGCAGTCCGTGTGGTGCAGTTGATGCCCAAGTGGAAGCCGGGCAGAGTGAAGGGTAAGGCTGTTCGCGCACAGTTTAACCTCCCAGTCACGTTTATTATCCCAAGTAAGGAGTAAACAACACCAGCTTAGGAATGCAGCTACGCCTATGGTGTTGAAGACCGAAGTTTATCAAAAGGGTCGATGGGTGTCGGCCTTGATGGTTGCGACGCTCCTCCTCGGACTCTGCCACGGCTGCAGGGGAGGGGAGGAGCCTGTGGCACCGGCTGTTGACAGCGTGACGGATACGATGGCCCCTGTGGCAGCATCGCAGCCGCGCGCCTCCATCACTTTTATTTTGGGTGAGGACCATTCGCAGTACAATCAATATTACACTTTGGCCAATCATTACTATCGTCTCAATCCTACCGAGCGGACTGACATGGTGGTCACAGGGCTCACCTCTCTCCAGCAAGTGCTTCTGTATCTTCGTCGGCACTCTCCTGCTGACGGGCGACCGTTTGGAATAATTAATTTAGTGAGCCATGGTAACCAGTTCGTCGACCTTGCCATGACGATCGGTCCGGGTGGCGACCGCACCTCGGCCGAGACATTGCGCGAGGCGATGCGGAGAAAACTGATTGTCCCTCTTGACAGCACGGTGGTGGACAGTCTTACGGTGGTTTTCCTTCACGGCTGTGCCGTGGGACACAATCAGTCGCTCCTCAATCAGCTGGCTGAGGCTTTTGGGGGCAACCGCGGGGTTACGGTCAAGGCTTCCAAACTGTTTGAATATTATGCCTATCCTACGGCCAGCAAGAATCCTCAATCAATCAGACACTACTATGCACGGGTGTGGTATGCCTTCTATCGCCCCGACTCTGCAATGAGCGAGAACGATTTCGTTCGGCAGCTCAACCATCGTTATCCACAAGATCGCGTGAGGTGGCGTTCAGGTCTTCGACGTCGCTTCCAAGAACAACCTTCCGACCTGTATCATTATAGTTTTGAGGTTCAATGCACATGGGATGATGTCTACAGTACGCTAAGCGAGATACCAGCGGTGAATAGTCGTGCACGGCGTCGGCAATGGGTGAAAGACCATCCTGATTTTCAAGGCCTAATGGCAAAGTCGCAGGTGCCAGAGGAGTACTTTAAGGTCAAGTTTTTCCGCCGCACCTATCAACTTGCCGATGACAGCGTTGCCTTTGGTCTGCATGTCCGTGCCACGGCCGGTGTCATCTGTCTCATTCAGCCACTCACCCTGCCCGATGTCACATCTAGCACCTATCTTCCTTGCCCTTCTGGAGCGCCCGCTCCAACCTATTCCTCTGCCCGCAGCAATCTACCTTTTTTGCCAGTATCTTCCGACACTACCATCTTCGCATCCTCCCGTATGTCCTAGCGGGGGAGTTTGTTTCTTGAATTGTCATTTTTATAATGATTAAAAATAATGTGATACGATACAGAAGGAGAATATGTTGCTTTTTTGGACATAATTCTTGTCTAAATGACAACATCGTTGCATTATCATTATTTACTTGAAATTTACTCCGCATTTATGGTAATTTACAATCTCCTGCTTTAGCAGCATGATGATTTGCGCCTAAAGGCGAATTCGGGAAATACGGAGTAAATTAACAAGTAAATTAGGCGTAAATTATTTTGTGTGGTGAAAACGAAGTGAAAAATAAAAACGACACGAAAACATATTAATAAAACTCACCATTAACGTCATAAGGAGCAATAAGCCATGTGGAATTTTACAAGTTCTGGATGTTAAAATTCTGTTAATCTTCCAAAATATCGTTTACGATATAAAAAAATATCTTATTTTTGCATCGTCATTTAAGAGAAAAAAAACACGAATCAATCCTTAAGATATATATGTTCGACCTACAGGCTTACATGAGCAACAACATAAGCAATATGATGCTTACAGGCTATAAAAACATGCTGCGCAATCCCAGAGAAGCACGTTTCATGCTCAAGATGCAGCAGACCTTCAAGAAATCCGAACGCCTCCGCCAGAAGACTGCCGAGGCAGAGGGCTTTCAGGTGCCTCCTTTCCTTATCTCAAGTATTTCCAACTCATGCAATTTGCAATGCAAGGGGTGTTATGCCCGCAAGAATGGCATAGCCGACAACCCAGGGGCCAGCACTCGAGCCACCCTCACGGCCGACCAGTGGAAGGAGATTTTCGAGGAGGCCGCTTCTATCGGCATCAATTTCTCGTTGTTGGTGGGTGGCGAACCGATGATGCGGCGCGACATCTTGGAGAAGGTGGCAGAGGTGAAGGATATGATTTTCCCAGTCTTCACCAATGGCACTCTTATTTCGCCTGTTACCATCGACTTTTTCCGCAAGAATCTGAACATGGTTCCTGTCATCAGCCTTGAGGGCGACATGTTGCAGACCGACTCGCGCCGTGGCAAAGGTGTCTACGAGCGTGTGCTCCGTTCTATGTCGATGCTGCAAGAGGACGACATCTTTTTCGGGGTCAGCATCACCGTGACCAGCGAAAACCTTCATCACGTTACGAGCGATGACTTTGTGGGCAATCTGAACCAGTTGGGATGCAAACTAATCTTTTATGTTGAGTATGTGCCCATCGAGGATGATACTGCACATCTTGCTCTCAGCGAACAGCAACTGGAAGAACAGGACCACATCAACGACCATCTGCGTGAACTTTTCCCAGGTATCATCTTCCTCTCTTTCCCGGGTGATGAAAAATATATGGAAGGCTGCTTGGCTGCTGGTCGTGGATTCTTCCATATCGGTCCAGACGGTGCTGCAGAGCCTTGTCCTTTCTCTCCATTCAGCGACAGCAATGTGGTCACCCTCGGACTCAAAGGAGCTTTGAAGAGCCCCCTCTTCCGCAAATTACGAGATGTGCGCTTGGTGGGAGGGGAGATGGGTGGCGGATGCACCCTTTACGAGCATCGTCATGAGGTAGAGCAACTTCTTCGCCAGGCCTGATCCCATGGAAGGTTGTTCCTAATAGTTTTTTCCGAACAGCAATACAAATAAACGAATATGAATATAGAAATCCGTTATCACAGCAAGACCGGCCACATGCAAAAGATGGCCGAGGCCGTTTCCTCGGTGCTCGGGGTAGAGGCTAAAACATTAGATAAACCGCTAAGCAATGATGTTGATGTGCTGCTGCTGGGTTCTGCAGTATATGCCGCCGGCATCGATGGCAAGGTGAAGGACTTTATTGCCAGCCTCGACCCTGCGCAGGTGAAAAATGTCATCTGTTTCAGCTCCTGTGCCATCCTCGAGTCTTCCTACGCGCAAGTGAAGAAACTACTCGAGACCAGAGGCATCCATGTCGACACCCGCGAGTTCCATTGCCGTGGCCAGTTCACCATGCTCCACCGTGGTCACCCCAATGACACCGATATCGCAAACCTCAAAGCGTTCGTTCAAGAACTCCACCTCAACTAGGAAGTTTAAAGTTTAAAGTTTATAGTTGAGTGGTTTGTGGATGAGAGCCTCAGCAATAACTACTATTCTGTGGTTTTAACCCAAATCGGTCATTAGACCGACGTGTATATTCTTTCTTGCTTATTAGGGTCTCTTTTGCCATATCAGCATTTCTTTCGGCATCTTGTTCACATCTCTGTCTCGCCGTAGCCAGCTACGCCTTAACTTCGTTGACGTTGCTATGGCTCGGCAGAGCAAGCGAGCTTTCTCTGCTCTCGCTTTACGCAACGGTCGCCAGCGATGCGGCCAATCTGCTCGAAACAAATACTAATCTGGCATAAACCCTAATGACCGATTTGGGTTTAATAAAAGAATAAGGCAACCGCCAAAGGGGTTGCCTTATTCTATATAAATACCTGCTAATTAGTTGTGCGAACCGATTAGAGGGTGTGGACAGCCTCGATAAGTCCTTTACCAATCTCGATGGCCTCTTCGTTTTGAGGAATGAGGTTGTGGTGACGGGCGGGCAGGGATTTCTCAAGACCTTTGTGGATGAACTCGGAGCCGACGATGGGTTTCAGCTTGAGGAAACCACCAAGGACGACCATGTTGAACACCTTGGAGATGCCCATTTCCTGAGCCTTCTCGGTGGCGGCAATCTTGTAGATGTTGATGTCCTTACGAGTGGGCTCGTGAGTGATGCCATTGGGGTCGTAAATGAGCAGGCCGCCAGGCTTGACGGTGTTCTCGAACTTGTCGAGAGACTGCTGGTTGAGGACGATGGCGGTGTCGTATTTGCTGATGATGGGGGAGCAGATGCGCTCGTCGCTGATGATGACGGTAACATTGGAGGTACCACCACGCTGCTCAGGACCATAGGAGGGCATCCAGCTGACTTCTTTATCTTCCATTACGCCAGAATAGGCAAGGATTTTACCCATGGAAAGGACACCCTGGCCACCAAAACCGGCGATGATTAATTCTTCTGTCATGATTGTTGATGTTTTGGTGTTTGTAATTACTTGTTGACAACGGTTAAAGGATGATCGAGGACGAGGCGTTCGGCGGTGATGTTCTCGCAGAGCTTGCCGTCAACCTTGATGTCGCCGAGAGGATAGTTGGGGAACATGTTCTCTTCCATCCACTTGTTGGCTTGGACGGGGGTCATCTTCCAACCACTGTTGCAGCTGGAGCAGATCTCGACGAAGGAGAGACCTTTGTTGAGCTTCTGGTTCTCAAAAGCCTTGCGGATGGCAGCCTTGGCCTTGCGGACATTGCCGGGAGTGTGGACGCTCTGGCGGGTCACATAGTAGGTGCCGGGCAGGGTGGCCAGGAGCTCGGTGATGCGCAGGGGGTAGCCGTTGAGGTCGACGCGACGGCCATAGGGGGTGGTGGCGGACTTCATGCCCACAAGGGTGGTGGGGGCCATCTGACCACCAGTCATGCCGTAGATGCCGTTGTTGATGAACACCATGGTGATGTTCTCGCCGCGGTTGGCAGCGTGGAGGGTTTCGGCGGTGCCGATGGCTGCCAGGTCGCCGTCGCCCTGATAGGTGAAGACGAAGCAGTCGGGGTTGAGGCGCTTGATGGCGGTGGCGACAGCTGGGGCACGGCCGTGGGCAGCCTCCTGGAAGTCGACATCAAAATAGTTGTAGGCAAGCACGGAGCATCCGACGGGGGAGACACCGATGGTCTTGTCTTGGATACCCATCTCGTCGATAACCTCGGCGATGATGCGGTGAGCTGTGCCGTGGCCGCAGCCGGGGCAGTAGTGCATGACGTTGTCGGTCAGCACTTTGGTTTTTGTGTAAACCAGATTCTCAGGTTTTACGATATCTAAATTTGCCATATAATTCAAATTTGGACGTTGGTTGCATCGTGGCAGGTTTTGACACCGTGGCCGCGAAGCAATCCAAGCATTATTTATTTAATGATTTCCTTTTCCATTGCCTCGAGAACTTCCTCGGGTGAGGGGATGATACCGCCAAAACGGCCGTAGTGCTCGATGGGGATGCTGCAGTTGGCGGCGAGCTTCACGTCTTCGATCATCTGACCGGCGCTCATCTCAACGCAGAGCATACCTTTGACTTTCTTGGCAAGCTCGGCAATCTGTTTCTTGGGGAAAGGATAGAGGGTGATGAGGCGGAGCAGACCGACCTTCAGACCCTTGGCGCGAGCCAGTTCCATGCTCTTCATGCAGATACGGGCAGAGGTGCCGTAGGCAACGAAGATGTAGTCGGCGTCCTCGCAGTTGAGGGCCTCAAAGCGGACTTCCTTCTCCTCCATCTCGCGGTATTTGGCCTGGAGTTTCTGGTTGAAGACTTCCTGACGGGAGCTTTCAAGCTCGAGGGAGGTGATGATGTTGTGGCTACGGGTGGCAGGTTTGCCCCAGGTGCCCCAAGGAGCATGCTGGCGGCGTTCCTCCTCGGTCCAACGAGGGATGTAGTCGCGGGTGTAGCATTTCTCCATGCACTGGCCGATAGCACCGTCGGTGAGGATCAGGACGGGGTTGCGATATTTGAAAGCGATGTCCCAAGCGTCGAAGACGAAGTCGTACATCTCCTGCACGCTGGAGGGAGCGATGGTGTAGAGCTGGTAGTCGCCATGGCCACCTCCCTTAACGCTCTGGAAATAGTCGGACTGTGCGGGCTGGATGGTGCCAAGGCCGGGGCCGCCGCGCATAGCGTTCATGATGACACAGGGGATTTCGGCGCCGGCGAGGTAGGTGAGACCTTCCTGCATCAGCGAGATTCCGGGGGAGGAAGAAGAGGTGGCGACTTTCTTACCAGTAGCGGCACCACCGTATACCATATTAATAGAAGCCAGCTCGGACTCGGCCTGCAGAACGACCATTCCGGTGGTTTCCCAAGGTTTTTCGGCCATCAGAGTTTCCATAACTTCAGACTGCGGAGTGATAGGATAGCCGAAGTAGCCGTCGGTACCGCTGGCAATCATAGCGCGAGCAATAGCCTCATTGCCCTTCATTAATTTCAGTTCTTTTGCCATGTTTATCTTTCTTTTACTTGTTTAACATTTGACTTTGTAGACGGAGATGACGCCGTCAGGGCACACCATAGCGCAGCTGGCGCAGCCGATGCACTTGTCGTTGACAGTGTGGGTGTAGTTGTAACCCTTACTGTTTACATTTTTCGATATCTCGATGCACTGCATAGGGCATGCTTCGATGCATACGCCGCATCCCTTACAATGCTCGGTATCGATTACTATTTGTCCTTTAAATGCCATAATATTAGTTTTATGTGATTAATAATTAATGTACGATTCGTTTAAAAATCCAATTTGCAAAGATACAATTTATTTTTTAATTAAAAAAAAATATTTTAAGCGAGTTCTGATTGTCTAAAATAAGCGAATTGGAGAATTTATAAATCGAACATTTTTAATTTGATGAGAAAAGGAAAGTTTGATTGCAGACATTTGACGGAAGAAGCATTTCCCCATCAACACCAAACTTTAAACTCTCAACTCTCAACCATCAACTCTCAATTCTATCCTCTCTATCCCTTCTATCCCCTCTATCCAATAATCAATAACCAATAAACTCTCAACTAAAAAACCCTCTATTCCATTTTTTTTGTGTAATTTTGCACCCTCAAAATTGTTCAAATACATCACCAGCACAATGGAAGAAGACTACACCCTGCCTATGAACAACGCCGCCGAATATGGCGACGACGCTATCATTCACCTCGAAGACATGCAACACATTCGGCTGCGCCCGGGTATGTATATCGGCAAACTTGGCGACGGCTCCTCTTACGACGACGGCATCTACGTCCTCATCAAGGAGGTGATTGATAACGCCATCGACGAGTTCACCTCGGGCTTCGGCAAACGCATCGAGATGACCATCAACTTTGGCGAACATAAGGTGTCCATCCGCGACTACGGCCGCGGCATCCCTCTGGGCAAGATGGTGGAGGCCGTCAGCATCCTCAACACCGGTGCCAAGTACGACAGCAAGGTCTTCCAGAAGAGTGTGGGCCTTAACGGTGTGGGTACCAAGGCTGTGAACGCACTCTCCAGCTATTTCCGTGTGCAGTCTTTCCGCGAGGGGAAGACCCGCTATGCCGAGTTCTGCGAAGGCAAGCTTACCAACGACAGCGGCATCCACGACTATGTTACCGACAGCGGGCTGGAAACCTCCGGCACCCTGGTGGAGTTCATCCCCGACAGCAAGCTCTTCGGCAACTACCACTTCATCAGCGAGTATGTCGAGCGTCGCGTCTGGAACTATTGCTACCTCAATCGCGGCCTTACTTTCTATTACAACGACAAACGTTACTACTCCAAGAATGGCCTTTTGGACCTCCTGGAGCATAATATGGAGGGTCAACCTCTCTATCCCATCATCCACATCAAGGACGATGATTTCGAGGCCGCCTTCACCCATGTCAACGGCCAAAATAGTGACTACTATTATAGTTTTGTCAACGGCCAGCATACCACCGAGGGTGGCACCCACCAGAGTGCATTCCGCGAAGGGTATGCCCGCGTGGTGAAGGAGTTCTACAATAAAAAGGAATTTGCCCCCGAGGATGTGCGCCAAGGCCTCGTCTGCGCCCTCTGCATCCGCATACAGGAACCTGTCTTCGAGGCCCAAACCAAAACCAAGTTAGGATCCACCCATCTGGCTCCCAACAAGCAGGACGGCACCAACGACAGCCCTTTCCTGAAAACCTATGTGCTCGACATCCTGAAACGCCACTTAGACAACTATCTGCACATCCACTCCGAAACCGCCGAGATACTCTTGGAGAAAATCCAGCGCAACGAAAAGGAGCGTAAAGAAATTGCCGGCATCAAGAAACTGGCTAAGGAAAGCACCAAGAAAGCCAGCCTCAACAACAGCAAGCTGCGCGACTGCCACGTGCATTACAACAGCAACCACTCCCGCCGTCTCGAGAGCACTATTTTCATTACCGAGGGTCTTTCGGCCAGCGGCAGCATCACCAAGAGCCGCGACGTGGAGACCCAGGCCGTTTTCAGCCTCCGGGGCAAACCGCTCAACACCGTCTCGGTAGGCAAAGCCGAAATCTATAAGAACGAGGAGCTGAACCTCCTCCACAACGCCTTAGACATTGACGACGGGATGGAGAACCTGCGCTACAACAACGTGGTCATTGCCACCGATGCCGATGTCGACGGCATGCACATCCGCCTGCTGCTGCTCACCTTCTTTCTGCGTTTCTATCCCGACCTGGTGCGCCAAGGCCATGTCTATATCTTGCAAACGCCTCTTTTCCGTGTCCGCAACAAGCAGAAGACCACCTATTGCTACAGCGACGACGAGCGCGTGGCTGCCATCAACAACACCTCCAATGCCGAAATCACCCGATTCAAAGGTTTGGGTGAAATCTCGCCCGACGAATTCAAAGGATTCATCAATCAGGACATGCGGCTCGACCCCGTCATCCTGCACAAGGACTTCGACACCAATGGTGTGCTTCGGTTCTACATGGGGCAGAACACCGCCGACCGGCGCGAGTTTATCATGAAAAACCTCCGCATCGAGGACGACGAAAGCATCGTGGTGGCCTAAAAAGCCGTCAATCCGCTTCTAATCCTCTTCAAAAAAGATGTGCCACCACTTACGCTTGGGAGCCTCAGCATCTTTCTTGGGCACGGCCTTCAGTACCTTCAGCGTCTCCTCCAATGCCTCCTTGTTGTCGGTCAGCACCATCAGCCGGTCGCCTTGGTGCAGCACCGTCTTGCCGGTGGGCACAAAGTAGTTCTCGTCCCTTTTCACCATGATGGCAAGGGTCTTATCCGGCATCCGCATATCCATTAGGCGGTGTCCCCTCTTTAGCATCTCGGGGATGATTTCAATCTCGCTCGAGGTGGACTTAATTTCTTCGGGAAATTCAATGTCAAACTCCTGCAAACGTTGTGGCTCAGGCGTTGGCGCATCCGACACGTCAAGCCATTTGGCCACCAGCGGAAGCGAGGTGCCTTGCACCACCAAACTAACCAGTGTGCAGAGAAACACAATGTTGAACATCTCCTCGCTGTGGGGCACGCCCGAAGCCCGGCACAGGATGGCAAAGATGATGGGCACCGCGCCCCTCAGCCCCACCCATGAGACAAACAGGCGGTCCTTGAACGTGTAACTGCGGAAGGGAACCATGGAAATGTACACCGACAGCGGGCGGCTGACAAATATCATTACAAAGCTGATTATCAGTCCTGGCACCAGCACATCCTTCAGCTCCGACGGGTTGACCAGCAGTCCCAGCGTGAGGAACATCGACAGTTGCGAAAGCCACGTGATGCCGTCAAAGAAATTACGTGTAGAACGCTTATGCACAAACTTGCTGTTGCCCACCACCAAACCGGCAATATAGACGGCCAAGAAGCTATTGCCATGAATATAGTAAGTGGCAGCAAAGACAAAGAAACTGCCTGCCATCACCAGCAAGGGATAGAGGGCGGCATTGTCCATATTAATGCGGTTCACACACCACACCAATCCTTTGCCCAGCAGCCATCCCGCCACCGCCCCAATCACCAGCTGTGTCACCAGCATCAGCACAGCGCCGCCCCAGTTGGGACTTCCGCCCTGCATGCTCAGCGCGATAAAGGTCAGCGTCAGCACGTATGCCATCGGGTCGTTGGCACCACTCTCCAGCTCCAGGGTCGGACGCAGGTTGTGCTTCAGGTTCAGCCCTTTTCCCCGAAGGATGGAGAACACCGAGGCCGAGTCTGTGCTGCTCATCGTTGCGGCCAGCAGCAGGCACAGCATCAGGTCTATCCCCAACCGTCGGCCGCCCACCCAATAGAGCACCACCCCGGTAACAAGTGCCGTAATCAACACCCCAAGCGTGGCTAGGGTTACACCGGGACCCAACACGGGCTTAATGTCACCCACCTTGGTGTCCAAACCACCCGAAAAAAGAATAATACAGAGGGCCACTGTACCAATCATGTGGGCTGTTTCGATATTGTCGAAATGCACGCCCAGGCCGTCGTCGCCAAAAAACATACCCACGGCCAAAAACAGCAGCAAGGCCGGCATCCCGAAACGGCTGCCAGCCTTCTCGGCCAAGATGCTGGCAAAGAAGAGTGCCGAAAAGATCAGAAGCAAAAGTTCAATATGCATAAGTCTTCGTTATTAAGTAAGGCGGCATGGCCGCGGTGAAGCCGTGCCGCCTGTCACAATTATTTATTTATCCACAACATGGCAGCCGAAGCCTCGGCTCCCTCCAGTCGTGCTACGGCCGTCTCGGGCAGCATTCTGCCACTATCATGGCGGCCCGCCTGCAGCAGGACAAAAGACCCGTCGCAGCTCCATGCTGCCTGAAGCACCAGCAGCGAGGTTACCTGTGGCTGCAAGTTGCCAAGTTGGCTGTAGGATTCCTCGGTCAGGGCATCACAGCATTTGGCATAATCCTCAGCCGAGAGATAATAGAGTCTCTGCCTCACTCGCTGGCCTGTCGGCTCATAGAAGTAGTACCACAAAGTCTTGCTGAGACACAGCGCCGTGAGCACTCCGCCCACCAACACAGCCACCACCCCCAGCGTGAGGAGCAGCATCTGCCCGCTGTCCGAAAGTTTTTGGGTGAAACTGACGGCCACAGCTGCCGCCCCGATAGCCGTGAGTAAAATCCAGGCCCAAGGCGAATTCCCTTTTCGCACCACTTTGTCGGCCATTTTCTCAATTATATATTCATCAATATTTTGAATATTTTCCATCGTTTCAGTCTTTTTTAATTTTATTTACAAAAATATCGGTGACAGGCACTAGCATATCTTCCTCTTGCCGCAGCAGTTGCGAGTAGAACACCCGCTCATGGCTGTCGCTGTAGCGCAGCAGCACCAGCTGGGGCACAATGGTTTTCTTCACACTGGCCAGGGCGGTCTCGTCGCCTTTTTCCAAGGCCTCGGTCAGCTGCCCCAGCGAAATCTCGGCATAGTAGTCGCGTGTAGGCTCCAGACGGCAATGCAACTCTTTGCTGTAGGGGAAACGGCTGTCGCCAAAAAGATAGAATGTCAAGATGAAAAGCAATGTCAGCAATCCCAGCATGCCCATATAAAGGCAAGCACTCTTCATCGAATCCGACAAATTGTCGGCCACCAAATAAACCGCAGCAAATACGGCACAAATCAATACCAGTGCCCATGCCGACCAGAGCGGTTTCAAGCTGCGTCGTATCTCTTGTCGGCTGTATATCATTTCGTTTATATTTTTCATTTTTTTTCTGTTTAGAGAACCTATAAAAGTTGATTTCCTGAGAGTTCAAAACTTCTTTCAGGCAAATATCTGTTTTGCATGATGGAGTAATGCGGTGCATCATGACTAAATGAAAGATAGAAAGATGCCGAAAGTATGCCAAATCTCGGAAAGTATTCGTTGTTATCGACTATTTGTCTATTGAGGTTTCTTTTAGGTGGGTACTATAAATTGCTTTCAATCGATTTTGCTTTTATTTAGAGCAGATTTCCGTGCGGAAGGAGGGTGCAACGTTTCGCAAAGCGAGCGCAAAATGATGCTTGTGTCTTTTGCCGAGCCAAAGAAACGTCAGCGAAGCTAATGTGGTGCATTGTAACCGACTGACAATCGGAAAGAAGCCGAAATAAGGGCAAAAGCGCTGAAAAATTTAAGTTCACTCATATTAATTATTGTTTTTTTATGTGTAATTTATAGAACCCACCTTAATAATACCACAACAGCATCTGCCAGATAATGGCAGAATGCAGCAAATAAAAAACTATTGTCGAATAAGAGGAAATCAGAGCCTGAGCCTCAGCAAAAAATAGATCCAGCACCCAGGCACACTCCGCGACACTACCACCCATTCAGCTTGTTCTATCGTCTTGGGTGTATGGATCAAAGTCCACCGGCAAAATGCTTCGCCAAGGGTATAAACCTGCCGTGCTGTCCTTGCCGTCGGCACAGATGGTTGGCTGCTCACCACCAACAAATCCTCCAGCCCCACATCCTGCCATTGCGGTACATTCCTGCAGCTTTCACAAAGGGTGCCCTGCCTATTGCCGAAGTCTGTCACAGGGCTTTCCGATGCCCATGAAACATTGAACAGCATCAATGTCAGCAAAGCTAACGCCCGAACCCACCGAGGCAAAACCCCGAGGACGCACGACGTTCTGTTATGTTCATGGTCAACCATACTTTAATATAACCGCTACAATTATTTTGCAAAAATACAAATTTTATCCAACATGGAGACTTTTCTGAACTCAAAATAGTGAACATTGTATAGTGCACAGAATTTTTATCACTCCAGCACCCGGAATACAGATTTTAGAATTCGGAATAGCATCGCCGCACTTTTTTCGTCAAAAAAAACCAACTATTTCTATTTTTTTCGTATCTTTGCAATTCGAAAAACACATACAACACTGACTCTAAAACCTATATTACTATGGAAAAAAGTTTAGAAGACCGCATCTGCGACGAAATGTGCGATGTGCTTGACGACCCCGAAGTCTACGAGGACTGCGTGCTGGGTATCAACAAGAAGACCCTGCAGGTGAATATAGCCAACCCATCTGGATTCACCAAGGACTATGACATCTACCCCCTCAACTCTTTCCTCACCAATAACGAAGAAGACGATGTCGACCTCGACCTTGCCGAAATCAGATATGTGGCCAGCCGCTACGAGTAGACCGTCAGCCTTTTGCTGTTCCCACCTTTAGAACTGCAAATCTTAACAAAAATCATCTGTTTAACAAACAACCGCCGCAGCGGACCCACTCCAGCGGCGGTTGATTATTTTTGCGCCAAAAACGGTCAATAGGGTTTATGATAGATTAGAAATAAGATTCCCTGCTGTCAGCACGTAGGTCGGACACCCACCATGTTATAGTATTTCTCGACGTACAATAAAAAGGCGGATTCGTCCGTTACACAGTATTATGTCAGAATCCAGTCCCATCGATGTCGAGCGACATCCCCTCCAGCCCTTCCTGCCGCCCAATGCGCGGCTGCTCATGCTGGGCAGTTTCCCGCCGCCTCGTGCAAGGTGGTGCATGGATTTCTTTTATCCCAACCGCACCAATATGATGTGGGAAATCTTCGGTGTGGCTTTCTTCGGCGATGCCCTGCGGCTGGTAGACACCGCCCATAAGTCATTCCTCAAAGACGACATCATCCGCCTGCTCAACGACCGCGGCATAGCCATCTACGACACCGCCACCGCCGTGCGCCGCCTCCAAGGCAACGCCTCCGACAAATACCTCCAAGTTGTTGAGAAAACCGACATCCCCGCCTTGCTCAGCCACATCCCCCTTTGCCACGACATCGTGTGCACTGGGCAGAAGTCGGCCGAGACGCTTTGCGAAGACTACGGTGCCACCGTTCCGCGCATGGGGGAGAGCAGCGCCTTTGCCATATCCGGACGCACCATGCGCCTCTGGAGGATGCCCTCCAGCTCCCGCGCATTCCCCATGCGGATAGAGGAGAAAGCCGCCTACTACAAAGCCATGATGCAGCAAGTGGGCTGCCTTTAACCCAAATCGGTCATTAGGGTTTTTGCCAGTTTAGTATTTGTTTCGAGCAGATTGGCCGCATCGCTGGCGACCGTTGCGTAAAGCGAGAGCAGAGAAAGCTCGCTTGCTCTGCCGAGCCATAGCAACGTCAACGAAGTTAAGGTGTGAAGAAAGCATCCAGTGGATGGTTTCGATAGCGAAGCGGAGAACAAAGCTACGGCGAGACAGAAATGTGGACAAGATGCCGAACATTGCTTAAAATAACGTCGCGACCGAATGGGAGCAACGTTTTTTTAGAGAGCAGAGGAAGCTTGCTTGCTCTGCCGAGCCCAAGTAACGTCATGGAACATAAAGAAATGCTGAAATGGCATAAAGAGACCTGAAAAATGCGAGATTGATTGAAAAGTCGGTCTAATGACCGATTTGGGTTTAATCCCAATCGGTCATCGGGGGATAGGAGAGGGCTGCTATCGATAGCCCAGCATAGTTGAAAGTTTAAAGTTTAGAGTTGAAAGTCAGTTTGGAGCGTAAAGTTTAGAGTTGAAAGTCAGTTTAAAGTTGAAAGTTTAGAGGGCTTCCATAGAAATGGGGGTTCTATAAATAGCATGCAATTAAAAAACTCAAATTCTTTTCCAATTCAAAAAATGCAATTTGCAAATTCTTAAATTCTCTAATTCTTGATAACCAGAAATCCACTAAATGACGAACACCATCACCATAAACCCTATCAGCAAGGCGTAAGTGGCCATCTTCTGGTATCCATGGGCGTGGGTTTCAGGAATCATCTCGTCGCTGACCACATACAGCATGGCACCGCCGGCAAAAGCCAGCATCACAGGCAGCAGGTAGGCCGAGATGGCGCCAATGCCGTAGCCAATCCAAACGCCCACCACCTCCATCAGGGCTATTGCCAGCGAGATGAGGAACGCACGCATCTTCTTCACCCCCACCAGCAGCAGGGGAGTGACCACCACCATGCCCTCGGGTATGTTCTGTAAGGCAATGCCAAAGGTCACGCCCCACGCCCCGCTCAGCTCCTCGGCGTTGAAGCCCACACCGGTGGCAATCCCTTCGGGTAGCTTGTGTATGGCCACGGCCATAACAAAGAGCAGCACCTTGTTGACCGAGCTGCCGTTGTTGCGGTGCTCCTCCATGTCCAGGCCCGTAATCTTGTGCATGTGGGGCGTGAGGAGGTCGAGCACATTCAGAAAGAGGGCTCCCACCGCCACCCCGATGGCGGGCAGCCACCAATGCGAAAGTCCTGCCTCCTGCACAGCGGGGACGATAAGTCCCAACGTAGCCGCTGCCAGCATCACGCCGGCGCAGAACCCCAGCACGGCATCGTTCCATTTATGGGGCAGCTCCTTGACAAAAAAGCCTATCAAGGTGCCCACAATCGTAGCCATACTGAGGCCGATAGCACTTATCCAAACGGGCGACACTTCTCTTTAGATTTAGGTGGTGAATAATCTTCTGTTATTTCAATATCTGAACGGTATGCGCCTTGGTGTTGACCTTGCCGATGGCATCGACGATAATACCCTGCTCATCAATGACGTAGGTAGTGCGGAGGGTACCCATCGTCTCGCGGCCATACATCTTCTTCACACCCCAGGCCTCATAGGCCTTCAGAATGGTGCAATCGGGGTCGGAGATGAGGTGGAAAGGCAGCTCATATTTGGCAATAAAACGTTGGTGCGAGGCGGCGGAGTCCTTGCTCACCCCCAGCACCTGATAGCCGAGGGCCAGGAAACGCTCGTAGTTGTCCCGCAGGTCGCACGCCTCGGCGGTGCAGCCGGGGGTGCTGTCCTTGGGGTAGAAATAGAGCACCAGTTTCTTTCCGGCGAAATCGGAAAGGCGGACGGTGTTGCCATTCTCGTCCTGTCCTTCAAAGGCAGGGGCTTTGGTTCCTATCGAGAGCATAACTTTTAAAGTTTATAGTTTATAGGTTATTGTTTATTGACAGTTTATAGTTGAAAGTTTAAAGTTTATAGGCCATTTCTATTAATTGCCTGCAATTAAAAATCTCAAATTCTTTTCCAATTCAAAAAAATGCAATTTACAAATTCTCCAATTCTCAAATTCTTGATAAAAAAGAAAGCCCTATTTAGTTTATAGACTGTTTATAGTTTATGGGTTATTGTTTATTGAAAGTTTATAGTTGAAAGTTTAAAGTTTATAGGCCACTTCTATTAATTGCCTGCAATTAAAATGTATTGTCCTTTTTAACTCCCTTTTTTTACTTTCTCTTTAACTTTATAGTTTATAGGCCCCTTCTATTTGATTCCCAGTTTTTTCTTCATCTCCTTCGAAAGGGCATCTTTGTGGATGAGGATGGTGATGGTCTTGTATCGGAAATAGGCCTTGCTGGCAAAGAACATACCCTTATACTCGCCGTAGGCACCCCAGCTGTTCTTCACCATATAATACTCATTCCCCAGCTGGTCCTTGGCGGTACCGTAAATCAGCATCAGGTGGTCGTCGTTGGTCTCATGGTTGTCCCAACCCAACTGACGCTCCTCGGGAGTGACCCAACGCTGAGGGGTGGGACGGTTGGCGGCCTCCTCCTGGATGTCCTTTGCGCTCATGCCTGTCCAGTGGGCCATGTCGCTGCCCTGCAGGTTGGCCTCCTTTGCATCGGTGGCGGGCAACACGCAGAAACCCTTGCGCGAACCGGCGCGGAAACCCTGCTCGCTCACGTCGCTGTCCCAGCCCACGGGATAGCCCTGCTCGATGGCCCTGTCGGTGATGGCCATCAGCTCGTCCAGCGTAACGTTGTAGGAAAGGTCGTGGCGCCAGTTGTCGGGGCTCTCCACGGCAAAAGTGCTGTAGGTGGGGTAGTGGAGGAAGGCGGTAATCTGCACATAATCGCTGGCCTTCAGCCCTGTCGATTCATAAAACGACTTAGGCGTATACTGTTTCCCCTTATAGGTGAACCGTTCGGGCGGAACGCCCAGATAAACGTCGTGCACAGCCTTGATGGCTTTGAGGGCAAGCAGCTGGTAGCTGCTGTCGCTCTGCAGGTTGCCACTCCCTGCTGCAGCCTTCACCATGGGGTTGGTCATGGCGCTGAGCTCGCTGTGGTTAGAGAGCGAGTCGCGGTACATTGCGCCTGGGCGCATCAGCTCCTCAGGCACCAAGCCGTATTTCTCCATGCAATGGAGCACGTCGCCGAAGCAGCCGCCCTGCGAGAAAGAGATGTCGCCGTGGGTGCGGATAGCGGCCATGGCGCGGTCTTGGTAGTCGACATGGGCGGTATACATCTCGCTGAAGTCATATTCGCCCTTGCCCATACGCAGCAATTCGGCCTCGAGGAACGCCGTGCCGGCATAATCCCAGCAGGTGCCAGCCTTGGCCTGGTTCTTCACGGGGGTGACGGGCAGCTCCTTCACGATAGTGAACTTATAACCCTCATTATCCTTATTCTCAGACTTATTGGCCTCCTGAGCCATCATCGGCACACTCACCAGTGCCGCAGCAAATAAAACAAATAACTTTCTCATAGTAGCAAAAATTTCAGGCTGCAAATTTACACAAAAAATCCGAAATAATCACCCGCGGCAATATTTTTATCAAATGCCCCACCCCAAGCCTCTCCTCCAAGCCCCTCAATAACCCATAACCAACAACCAATAAACTCTCAACTCTCAACTCTATCCTCTCTATCCCTTCTATCCCCTCTAATCAATAACCAATAACCAATAACCAATAACCCATAACCAATAAACAATAACCAACAACCTCTCACCTCACCCCACCCTTCGGCGGCAACGCCTGGTAGCGTCGAGTAGCGAAAGCCTGCACCAAAAAGAGGCCCGCAATCGCCACCCCCACCCAATAGGGAGCCGTAACCGTCCCAATAAGCCCAGCCAGCGGACTGACAATCAGAGGCGAGAGGAACTGTCCCAAATAGAGCGCCGCCGAAATGAGCGGCATGACCGTCGTGGCGGCATCCTTGCCGCCTTTGATGGAGGCGATGGTGTTCAGGTAGGGCACCCCCACGCCATTGGCAACGCCCACCAGCACACACCCCGCCAGCAGCGTAGGCAACGAAGTCCCCGAGGCAAAGAAAGCAAACCCTGCCAGAAACCCCAGCGGAGCCATATACTTCATCTGTTTGGGCATCCACAGCATCAGCCTGCCGAAGGCAAGCCCGATAAAAAAGGCCACCACATCCAGCCCCACCATCAGCAGCGTGATGCTGGCCGTGTCCAAGGCGGGATTGCTGCTGGCGGTGATGGCGAAATGGGTGGGGAAGATAAAGAACAGGCACATGGTCAGGAACATACCCACCACCGAGGGCGCAAAACGCATCAGCGACCTCACCACGCTGTCGGGATTCTTGCGTGCCTTCGTCACCCCCACCTCGCTTTCATAGTAGTCGGGCGCGTGCTCCATGGTCTTGCGACCGGTTGTCAGCCTTTCGTTGGGCAGGAAGACCAGCACCAACACCAAGGCCACCAACCCAAGCAGGTAGACAAGGAAAGCGTAGTTCCACCCTATCCCCGCCAAGAACCCCGCCATGAAGGTAGCCACCACACCACCCAGCTGATTGGTGGCGGCGGCAAGCCCCATCAGGCGCGCCTGCTCCTCAGGCGGAAAATAATAGGAGAGCAGCCCCGTAGAGAGCGGCATCACCATGCCCACGCTCACGCCCAGCAAGGCTCGCAGCACCAGCAGCCAGCCGATGTTGTCGACAAAGAAAGCACCCGCCCCGGCCGCCACATACAGCGCCAAGCCCACGGCGGCAAGCGTGCGCGTGCGCATCCAGCGGCAGAAGAGGGGGAACAGCAGATTGGTGATGATGATAAAGAGTGCCGGCAGCGAAACGATAAACTGCACGGCCAGCTCGCTCTGGTCGGCGAAATGGCTGCGCACCACGCCCAGCGCGGGAGCCATGGCCGCCCCGGCCATAACCGTAAGCAGCGAGATAGAGAGGATAGTGCATGTGAGAGCCTTCGAAGGCCTACTTGTAGAGCTTTTTGTCATATCAACAATATTAGTAAAACAATAAAAATAATGGAGTTTTCAAGCTCTACCAAGCCCGCATAAACAACTGTGGCTTATCTCCTTGCGCCGGCGATGCCCCACAATTTTGCTGATGCAAATATACGATTTTTTTTCAAGTTGTCAAATTTCATACCTCATGGCAACCGTCAGACTTCAAGACCAGCCCATACCGTGTTAAATAATCAAGGTGGGTTCTATAAATTGCTTTCAATCGATTTTGTTCTTATTTCGAGCAGATTTCCGTGCGGAAGGAGGGAGCAATGCGGTGCATTGTAACCGACTAACAATCGGAAAGATGCCGAAATAAGGGC
>JAEEGI010000660.1_pt1 | contig 97072 bp, 77 predicted proteins | sample 8958751 | NCBI WGS metagenome assembly JAEEGI01 (sample SAMN16246545, study PRJNA631951) | gut metagenome | biome: gut microbiome; feature: rumen; material: KS-attached | host: Bos | place: Iran: Karaj | collected 2018-10 | reverse complement strand
CCGTGTCCCAAGCAACCGACACTCCCCCCCCCACGGATACCTCTGCACCCTCGTACACGCCCGCGCCTACGGACACACCCGCGCCTACGGACACGCCCGCGCCGACCGATACGCCTGCGCCCACCCCGACGCCCACGCCGGAACCGGAAAAAAAGCCGAGCGCCGATGACATTAAGCAAACGGGGAACAACATTGAGTACCCCAGAGCGTCGGAATACTATGAAAAGTACCAATACGCCGTTGTTGTCGCTCCGAAGGGGCACAGCATTTACGGCTATGCCACCGCGGATCACAGCGGAAGAACCTTCCAGGTGCTGAATGGGGAAACGGTGACGATGCTTGCCGAGCGGAGAGGCTGGGTCTGCGTCATCATCCAGTCCACCAACACCGCCCGGTGGGTGAATAAAGCCCATCTGGACATCCTGGAGGATCCCTGATACGGACTTGGAATCAGAAGACTGGAATACAGGAGGAGCGCTATGACCATCTCTCAATCTGTCCCAAGCTGGCCGGGCTGGGAGACCGTGCGCCTCATCGGCCACGGGAGCTTCGGCACGGTGTATGAGATCCGGAAGGACTTGCTTGGCGACACGGAGCGCTGCGCCCTCAAGCACATCTCCATCCCCCAGGATGAGAGCGAGATCCAGGAGATGCGTCTCGAGGGGCAGGACGGGGCGAGCATTACCCAGACCTTCACGGGCCAGGCGAAGGACATCGTCGCGGAATACCGGCTGATGAAGCAGCTGAACGACTGCCCCAATGTGGTGAGCTGCCAAGATGTGGAGGCCATCCAGAAGGATAACGGCTACGGCTGGGACATTCTCATCCGCATGGAGCTGCTGACGCCGCTGAAGAGCTATCTGCTGCAGCAGCAGGATTTCCCCGAGAAAGAGATCATCCGGCTGGGACGGGAGATGGCCAATGCGCTGGCGGCCTGCGGCAAGTGCCGGATCCTCCACCGGGACATCAAGCCCGAAAATATCATGGTGGCCCCTGACGGAACCTACAAGCTGGGGGATTTCGGCATCGCCCGGATGACAGGGAAGAGCAGCTCCGCCACCTCCCGGATCGGGACCTATGCCTACATGGCGCCGGAGGTCTACAACAGCCGGCACTACGGCGCTGCGGCGGATCTGTATTCGCTGGGCATGGTGCTCTATTGGCTCCTGAACGGGCGGCGCGCACCTTTCGTGAACGTGAACACCGCCGAGGAGAAGGAAAACGCGCTGGAGCGGCGCATGAGCGGGGAGGAGATCCCCGCACCGCTGTACGGCAGCCCGGAGCTACAGCGCATCGTGCTGAAATGCTGCGCCTTTTACCCGGAGGAGCGCTACCAGAGCCCGGAGGAGCTGGTAAAAGCGCTGGACGCTGTAGGGGCGATTTATGAATCGCCCGCGGATCCGGGAGAGCGTCGGTTCGCCCCCGTAGGGGTCGGCACCCACGACGACCCGAGAACCGCGACCAACACAAACGGGCTGTCGAGGGCGCCAGCCCCTACAGCGGAGACGGCGATCCCCGCGGAGGACGAAACCGAGGGCGTGTTCCGGCCTCATGTAAGCAAAGAGGAAAAAGGAAGACGAAGCGATACGACAGACAGTTTTCCCCGCAGCGGGAAAAATGTGATGTCTTCAAATGGCGATCACGAAGAGGATTCTCCTACGGAGGGGCAGGAGAAAACCGAAGGACTGTATCCCCATCTGAGGTCCGAGACAGGGAAGTCTGAACCGCCTCGGAAAAAATCTGCGAAGCCCCTTATCCTGATCGGAGCTGTTTCCCTCGTGCTGCTGCTCCTGATCGGCTTTTTGACCATTCATACCTGGAAGCCCGCGAGCTGCACAGAACCGGAGACCTGCAGCATCTGCGGCAAAACGCGGGGAGACGCCTTGGGCCATGATTGGATCGCCGCCACCTGCCTGGAACCGGAGACTTGCAGCAGATGCGGAGCGACAAGAGGGGAAGCCCACGGCCACGATTGGGCGCCCACATCCTGTACGCAGCCGGCGACCTGCAGGATCTGCGGCACAACAGAGGGCAGCCCGCTGGGACACGACTGGGCAGACGCGACCTGCACCGAGCCCAAGACCTGCAGCGTCTGCGGTGCGACAGAAGGCAGCGCGCTGGGACACAGATGGGAGGATGCGACCTGCACCGAACCCAAGACCTGCAGCGTCTGCGGTGCGACAGAAGGCAGCGCGCTGGGACACAGATGGGAGGATGCGACCTGCACCGAACCCAAGACCTGCAGGGTCTGCGGCACGACAGAAGGCAGCGCACTCGGGCACAACTGGGCAGATGCGACTTATACAGCGCCGAAGACCTGCAGAAGATGCGGGGAGACAAGCGGAGAGCCCCTGGAACGCGTGAACACCAGCGGATATACCCACGATGGCATTTGGGAGGCCGCGGTTCGGGCGAGCAACAGAGACGCGAATTATGATAGCAGCTGGCGATATACCATCATGGGCAGAGAAGAGGATAATGGTAAAGTAACAACAAATGACCCGAGGGAGCTCTATGTGCCGAGTGACGATGAGCTGCTTGATACGCCGTTCCAAATGAAAATTAAAGCTAAAGGCGGCGTTTGTACCTATATTATGCCGATTCCGGAGCAGGGACACGGAACCCTTGGGAAAATAGGCGACTATGACCATACGGATACGAGCCACAGACATCTCACATATCATAAGCTTGTCACGGTCGTGGCCGTAAAACGGGTTGGCAATATAACATACTATTTCTTCGTTACGGATGAGGGAATTGCGGGATGGAACGGAAGCGATTTATTCGCTGACCCATGAGACCCGCAGAGGATCGACAAAGCTCAAATTGCGAAAATGACAAGCCTGACGGTTGATCAGTGATCCGAAGCAGATCGCTGCAAAGTCCATCCATCGAGAAATACGGGGAGCCCGTTGCAGAGATAAGAAATCAGGGAGGAAACAGGCATGAAGACAGAACCCGCGTTTCCCGTCTATCCCGGCTGGGAGACCGTGCGCCTCATCGGCCACGGGAGCTTCGGCACGGTGTATGAGATCCAGCGGGATGTGCTGGGGCTCACGGAGAAGGCCGCGCTGAAGCACATCTCCATCCCCCAGAACCAGAGCGATGTGGAGGAACTCTACAGCACCGGCTATGACGAGACCAGCATCACCGCCCATTATGACGGCTACCTGGCGGACATCGTGCGGGAATACCAGATGATGGTGGAGATGAAAGGCCACACCAACGTGGTCAACTGTGACGATATTCGCTATGTCCAGAAGGACAGCGGCATCGGCTGGGACATCTACATCAAAATGGAGCTGCTGAATCCGATGACAAAGACCCTGGATCGGATGATCGAGGAGAAGCAGGTCGTCAAGCTGGGCAAGGATATGGCCAGCGCCCTGGTGCTCTGCCGGAAACGGAATATCCTCCACCGGGACATCAAGCCTCAGAACATCTTCGTCTCCAAGGACGGGGACTTCAAGCTGGGGGACTTCGGCATCGCCAAGACGGTGGAGAAGACCAGCGGCGGTACCAAGATCGGCACCTACAACTACATGGCGCCGGAGGTGTTTAACAACCAGCCTTACGGCCACGAGGCGGACATCTACTCTCTGGGCATGGTACTGTACTGGCTCTTAAACGAGCGGCGGCTGCCCTTCTACCCGGTGCCGCCCGCGGTGCCGATGGCGTCGGATATGGAGCGGGCGCGGCAGCGCCGCTTCCGGGGCGAGGAGATCCCCGCGCCGATACACGGGAGCGAGGAGCTCAAGCGGATCGTGCTGAAATGCTGCGCCTTCGATCCCAAGGATCGCTATCATAGCGCGGAGGATCTGCTGTGGGAGCTGGACGCGCTCTCGGCCAAGCCCACAGGCACGCCGGAGAAAAAAGTGTCTTCGACTGTCAGCACAGACAAAAAGAGCGGTACCGCGTCAAGGAGCGCGTCCTTCCTGGTGCGGGGCGGCGCTTCCGGTGCGGGAGGCGGCGTGCTGCTGGGGAGTCTGGCGAAAAAGAAAGCCGCGCCGGAACCGGAAACGGCGGGGCTTGTTCCCCCGGAGATCTTCAGCGAGGGGACGACGGTGGACGATCTGGAGGAGCCTGCGCCCCTGCTGCCGCTGACGGGAAAGCCCGAGCCCGAGCCCGAGACGGAGGGTACGGTCAGCGCCTTTCTCGAAAAAGCATGGCGACATGTGCCCGGAAAGCCCCTGACGCGGGAAAACCCGGCTCACGAGGCGCCCATATACACGCCTACCCCCTTCGCGAAGGAGGACGACGAGCCCCCTACGGTGTACGATCCTTCGCCGAACCGGAAACGGACCTGACGGAGAGAGGCTGGGCTGAGCCTGCAGAGAAGAGAAAAGATGAACCTGCATGGAACGGAAATCGCGAAGATGTGACCATACAGGAAAAAACGCCTTCCTCTGCGGGGAAAAAGCCTGATGCTGCGCTGCGTGGCTTTACCTCGGGGGACCGCGTTGACCGTTCGGAGAGCAAAGGCAGCCGCCGCGCGGCGCCGGCAAAAGGGCTCATCGCCGGGATCCTGATCCTTGCCAGTCTCGGCATGATTTTTCTGAGCTGGGTGCAAAACGGGATCTCCTATCTCGATTTGATCCGGGAAGTGTTCAAAACGATCCGCAGTGCAGGCTTCCTCAGGACGATGGAGGAGAGCGGTATTGCTCTCTTCAGCCTTGCAACGGTCTTGCTGCTCGTCACCGGTGTGCTGGGCGTCATTCTGTGCCTGCGGAGAAAACGCTTTGCCGGCATCCCGTTTTTTGCCTCCGGCCTCCTCTCTTTTGGCGTTGTTTTGTACTATTGCGAATTTTCAATCCAATATATGAGCTTTGGCGCGTGGCTCTGTGTGGCCTTTGCCCTTGCGGCCATGATGGTCATGCTGATCCCGGGCGCTTCGGCCCGCCAGACCCTTGGTCGCGGCAGAGCAGCGAGCGGGGATCCCACATGGCTTTGCCCCCGCTGCGGCACGGTGTGCAGAGCGGGAGACCTGTTCTGCGTCAGCTGCGGGACGAAACGCGCAAGGGACGAATAGAAGATATTTGAGTAAAGATACAGGAGGAGATAACCATGCCGACGATCGATCCGAAAATCACCTGGCCGGGCTGGGAGACGGTGCGTCTCATCGGCCGCGGGAGCTTCGGAGCCGTGTATGAGATCCAGCGGGACGTGCTGGGAGAAAAAGAAAAGGCCGCCCTGAAGGTCATCACGATCCCCCAGAGCAGCAGCGATATTGACGAGCTTTACGGCGAGGGCTACGACGATGCCAGCATCACCAGCACCTTTCAGGAGCATTTGAAGAGCATCGTGGCGGAGTATTCGCTGATGCGCAAGCTCAACGGCAGCAGCTATGTGGTCAACTGCGACGACGTGCGCTATGTGCAGCACGAGGACGGCATCGGCTGGGATATCTTCATCAAGATGGAGCTGCTGACAGCGCTGAATAAGGCGCTGGGAGAGACCATACCCGAAGAGCAGGTGATCCGCATCGGCGCGGACATCTGCCGTGCGCTGCGGCTCTGCCGAAAGCACAACATCATCCACCGGGACATCAAGCCCGCCAACATCTTCGTTTCGGAAAACGGAGACTACAAGCTGGGTGACTTCGGCATCGCCAAGACGGTGGAAAAGACCAGCGGCGGTACCAAGATCGGCACCTATGAATACATGGCGCCGGAGGTGTATCACGATGAGCCCTACGGGGCGGCGGCGGACATTTACTCTCTGGGCATGGTGCTGTACTGGCTCTTGAACGAGCGGCGGACGCCGTTTTTGCTGCTGCCGCCCGCCCTGCCCACGACCTCGGAAAAGGAGCGGGCTCGCAAGCGGCGCTTCAGCGGGGAGGAGATCCCAAGCCCCGCCCACGGCAGCCCCGCGCTGCAGCGGATCGTGCTGAAGGCCATTGCTTATGACCAGAAAGACCGTTACCAGAGCGCCGAGGAAATGCTGCGGGATCTGGAAGCCGCAGGAGGCGATAGCGGCAACGACCCGCATGAAGGCCTTCACGGGACACAGGAACAGATTTCCGCAGGCGCCGGCCCCGACATGAGCACGGGGGCCGGGGAGGAGGACGCCACCGTCGGCTTATTCGGAACCGGAAAGGCCAAGACCGTGACTGCTGTGGCGAATGCCGCAGGGGACATACATAAGCCGGAGACTGAAGCTGCGGAGGAAGCCACGGTCGGCTTGTATGGCGCCTCCAAGACGAAAGGGACAGCGTCTGCTGACCAAGAGCTTGCCTCGCTCGAGAAGCAGACGGCCAGGGAGCAGAAGAACGGGGCTCCCACAGAAGCCCAACGCAGCCCTGCGCCTGAGACGGAGCTCCCGGAGGAGGGGACCGTCGGCGTGTTCGGCGCACCGAAGATGGAGCAAATGGCAGCCGCCCCCGTCGGCTCGCAAGAGCAGAAGCCAAACCCGGAGGAAGAGGGAACAGTGGGCCTCTTCAAGAAGGGACAGGAAAAGCAGGAAAAGAAAGCCGATAAGCCCGTAAAGCAGGAGCAGTCGGTAAAGCAGGCGCAGCCCAAGCCCGAAAAGCCCGCCGGGGAAAAGAAGAACGGCGGCAAGGGCAAGCTGATCGGCATCCTGGCCGCGGCCCTTGTCGTCATCGCCGCAGCGGTGATCTTCATCCTGCACCCCTTCGGAAAGGGTGCGTCCACCAGCACAAGCCCCGCTGCAACGGAGAAGCCAGCGGCTACGGAGAGACCCGCTGCGACGGAGAAGCCAGCCGCCACAGCCAAACCGGCTGCTACGCCGAAGCCCGAGCTACCTGTTTCCTTCCATGATCCGGTATACACGGATGATGATGGCAAGGCAGTTTTCTCTAATGTGTCCTGCACGGCCACGGAAGAGGGCAATGAGTATGTAATTGAGATTAGTTTTGACTTTAACGATAAGTATGCAATGGAGCATTATCCCGGCTACTCTGGACAAATCAATTCTGAATATTATGGAGATGGGAATCAGAATATTGAAGAGTTGGACTATGACTGGGATTACAGCAATCCGCCGAGAGAAGTATATACCATCAGGATCAACAAGAATAAGACGGGAGACTGCAGGCTCTGGATTATTGAAGTGGCTGACGGAGCGGCATTTGCAGGTCTGCTCATTGATTATCGAATAGGGTAAGCAAGAAAAAAACAAGGGCGTCAGGGAATGAGGCGACCTGTGGAAGCTATTACAGGAGGGACAAACCATGCCGACGATTGATCCGAAAATCACATGGCCGGGCTGGGAGACGGTGCGTCTCATCGGCCGCGGGAGCTTCGGTTCCGTATATGAGATCCAGCGGGAGGTGCTGGGCCACCTGGAAAAGGCGGCGCTCAAGTATATCCGCATTCCCCAGAGCGAGAGCGAGCTGGACGAGCTGATGAACGACGGCTATGATGCGGAGAGCATCACCGCCCGTTTCCGGGGCTACCTGCAGGATATTGTCCGCGAGTATTCTCTGATGGCGGACATGAAGGGCTGCGGCAACGTGGTCTACAGCGACGATGTGCGCTATATCCAGCATGACAACGGAATGGGCTGGGACATCTATATCAAGATGGAGCTGCTCACACCCCTGCCCAAGACCATGGGCAAGAGGATCACGGAGCCGCAGGTCGTGAAGATCGGCAAGGACATCTGCAATGCCCTGACCTTCTGCGAGAAGCGGAATCTGATCCACCGGGACATCAAGCCCGCCAACATCTTCATGGCGGCGGACGGCACCTATAAGCTGGGAGACTTCGGCATCGCCAAGACTGCCGAGCGCACCACCAGCGGCACCAAGACCGGCACCTACAAGTACATGGCGCCGGAGGTGTACAACAACCAGCCTTACGGCACCAAGGCGGACATCTATTCTCTCGGCCTGGTGCTGTACTGGCTCTTGAACGAGCGGCGGATGCCCTTCCTGCCCCTGGCCGGCGCTATTCCGACCTCCCGGGACGAGGACGACGCGCGCAACCGCCGCCTTCGGGGCGAGCAGATCCCCCCTCCGGCACACGGCAGCGGTCCGCTCAAACAGATCGTGCTGAAAGCCTGCGCCTATTCTCCCCGGGATCGCTACCAGAGCGCGGCAGAGATGCTGCGGGATCTGGAGGCGGTGGAGCTGGGCCAGCCCATCGGAGCAAACCGGGCGCCCTTCGCCGCCCCGATGCAGACGGGAACGCCTGACAGAGAAGATCTTGCGGGCAGCAGACGGGGCGGAAGCGTGTCCATCCTTGCAGAAGGAAACAGCGTTTACGGGGCACAAACCGGGGCGTTGCAGGGAAGCCTGAGCGGCACCGGAACCGGCCGGTACGACGCCGCCCCCGGAGGCGCGCGCCCCGCTGCCGCTGCAGAGCCGGAGGAGACGGTGGGCGCGTTCGGGAGCGGGAGCTCCGCGAGCCGTACGCCTGCCTGGGGCGGTACGGGATACGGGGAGACTTACCGCGCTCCCCGGCAGAATATCGGGCAGGATGAGCTTACCTATCGCAGGCCGACGCCGAAAAGGGCCGCAGGCGTGGCGCCTGCCCCGAAAGCGACGCGAAAAAATGGCGGCCTGATCGCCGCGATCGTCCTGACCGGGATCCTGGCCGTGGTCGCCATCGTGCTGCTGGTGATCATGCTGAAAGGCGGGATCGGCGGCTCGGGCAGCACCGCCTCGAATACCGTGGCGGAGAACAGCACGACGGAGAGTCCGGATCCGACGCCGTTCGATGCGATCATCATCCCGACGGAGGATCCCACGCCCGTGCCGACGGTCGAGCCCACGCCGGAGCCGACGCCGGAGCCGACGCCGGAGCCGACGCCGGAGCCCACGCCTCTGCCCACGGCGAATCCGTCCGCATCCTATGCGCCCACCACACCCCCGGCGGGTGATTATGTGTACAGCAGCAGCAGCTATACCAACGCCGTCATCTGGGCGGGTGCGAAAGCGGCGGCGGACAACACGGGACTCCAGTGGAACTACACGCTTACCTCAAGAGGCGACGCGCCCGAAGGGGAGCGGGATCTGCTGGTGCCGGAGGATGCGGAGATGCTGCAAAAGCCCTTCCTGAAGCGGGTCAACGCCGGGAAGAACGTTGCGATCTACATCATGCCGATCCCCGAGCGGAATCACGGCTATGTGGGCCGCGTGGCAAACGAGGAAGTGGTCACGGTCGTGGCGACATTCAAAAACGGAGATATCCTGTACTACTTCTTTGTGACCTCGGACGGCAGAGCGGGCTGGAACGGGAGCTACCTGTTTGTAAATCCCTGAGCTCTGTCTCAGATACCGCAAAGAACGAAATGCTCGAAGGAGAAGAGATATGCCAATGACAGAGAAGACCCCGATCTGGCCGGGCTGGGAGACGGTGCGGCTCATCGGCCGCGGCAGCTTCGGCGCGGTGTATGAGATCCGGCGGAGCGTCTTCGGGGAGACGGAGCGCTGCGCCCTCAAGTACATCTCCATCCCCCAGTCGGAGAGCGAGATCCGCGATATGAAGAGCGAGGGGATGGATGCCGGGAGCATCACCAGCAGCTTTGAGGAGCGGGCGAGGGACATCGTAAATGAGTATCGCCTGATGATGCAGCTGAACGACTGCCCCAACGTGGTACACTGCTACGATGTGGAGAGCATCCAGAAGGATGACGGCTTCGGCTGGGACATCTATATCCGCATGGAGCTGCTGACGCCGCTGACAGAGCTGCTGAGTGAGACGAGGGACTTTGCGGAGGCGGACACGGTCAAGCTGGCGCGGGACATCGGCACTGCGCTGCGGGACTGCGGGAGGCTGAATATCGTCCACCGGGACGTGAAGCCGCAAAACATCTTCGTTTCGAAGGACGGTCGGTACAAGCTGGGCGACTTCGGCATCGCGCGCATCTCGGAGATGACCGGTACCGCTACGGCGCGGGTGGGTACCTATTCCTATATGGCGCCGGAGGTCTACAACGGAGAGCGCTACGGCGCGGCGGCGGACGTCTACTCTCTGGGCATGGTGCTCTACTGGCTCCTGAACGAACGGCGCCCGCCTTTTGTGACCGTGAAAACCGCGGAGGAGAAGAGCGCAGCGCTGCGCCGGCGCATGAGGGGCGAGGCGATCCCCGCGCCGGCCCATGGCAGCGCGGCGCTCAAAGGCATTGTGCTGAAATGCTGCGCTTTCGACCCGAAGGATCGCTACCGCAGCGCGGAGGAGCTGCTGCGAGAGCTGGACGCCGTAGGGGCGATTCATGAATCGCCCGTGGATCTGAGAGAGCGTCGGTTCGCACCTGTAGGGGCGATTCACGAATCGCCCGTGGATCCGGGAGAGCGTTGGTTCGCGCCCGTAGGGGTCGGCGTCCTCGACGACCCGCAAACCAGCCGCCCGCCCGTTACGTCCAACGAGGGAACCACGGACTACACGGTAGGGGCGGGGTTTGCCCCTGCCCGGGGACAGGGAGAGCGTCGGTTCGCCCCCGTAGGGGTCGGCGCCCCCGACGACCCGAAAACCGCGACCGACGAAAACGGGCTGTCGAGGGCGCCAGCCCCTACAGCGGAGGACGAGGAGAGAACCGTTTCCGACCGTGAGCGGAGGAAAGCCACACCCGAGACCGGGACGCGGAAAACGAACAAAAAGAAAACTGTTCTGATGGCCTGCTGTGCCATAGCCGCGGTGCTGGCGCTGATCCTGCTGCTGCCGAAGGGCGGCCAGGCGGCGACGAAAGAACCTGCCGAAACGACAGCGCCGACAGAGGAACCCGCCCCGGAGCAGACACTGGAACCCACGCCGGAGCCGACGCTGGAACCCACGCCGGAGCCGACGCTGGAACCCACGCCGGAGCCGATAGACGAGACCGCGCTTGCCTATGAAAACGCGCTGGCCCTGCTGGAGAACGGCCAATACGACGAGGCTATCACAGCCTTCGAGGCGCTGGGGGACTACGAGGACAGCGCGGAGCGGGTGCTGCAAGCCCGGTATGGGCATGCGGACACGCTTGCCGCCGAGGGAAAAACCTACGAGGCTGCCCGGGCCTTCTATGAGATCAAGGACTACCGGGATTCCTGGGATCGCTGCTTTGCCCTGTGGGGGCAGATTACGCAGAGGGAAACGATCTCCGCAGGGGTCGATCACACGGTGGGGATTCGCACGGACGGCACGGTGCTCGCCGTGGGATCCAAGTACAGTGGCGGCTGTGATGTGGAAGACTGGCAGGATATTGTTGCCGTCTCTGCCGGAGAGTATTTCACAGTTGGGCTTCGAGCGGACGGCACGGTAGTCGCTAAGGGCTATAACACATGGAACCAGTGCAATGTAAGTGACTGGACGGATATAGTTGCGATCTCTGCCGGGGATAGCTATACGGTGGGACTTTGTGCCGACAGCACGGTGGTTGCCGTGGGGTTTAACTATTACGGCCAGTGCGATGTTGGCGACTGGCGGGACATTGTTGCCGTCTCTGCCGGACAGTGGCATACAGTTGGGCTGCGGTCGGACGGCACGGTAGTCGCTGTAGGGGATAACGAAGACGGCCGGTGCGATGTCGGTGACTGGACGGACATCGTGGCCGTCTCCGCTGGAAACAGTCACACAGTTGGCCTGCGGTCGGACGGCACGGTGATGGCCGTAGGGGACGATACAGGGCACAAGTGCGAAGTCGGTGACTGGACGGATATTGTGGCTATCTATGCCGGAAGCTTCCACACGGTGGGATTGCGGTCAGACGGCACGGTGATCGCCGCGGCAGTGGATGATTATGGCGTCAGATACTGGAGGGACATTGTTGCCGTCTCCGCCGGGGCTCATCAAACGGTGGGTTTGCTGGCAGACGGTACGGCGGTGTCCGTGGGGATTAATACGAGCGGCAAGTGCAATGTCAGCGGCTGGACGGACATCGCGCTGCCTGAGAAGAGAGCTGTGAAATAAGGCGCGCTGCGAGCAGCGATAGCATACAGGAGGGGAAAACCATGTCCAACTTCGACCCCAAAGCGGCCTGGCCGGGCTGGGAGACGGTGCGGCTCATCGGCCGCGGCAGCTTCGGCGCGGTGTACGAGATCCGGCGGGAAGTGTTTGGCGACACGGAGCGCTGCGCCCTCAAGCACATCTCCATCCCACAGGATGAGAGCGAGATCCAGGAGATGCGCATCGAGGGGCAGGACGGGGAGAGCATTACCCGCAGCTTTACCGATCGGGCCAAGAGCATCGTATCGGAATACAAGCTGATGATGCAGCTGGTGAGCTGCCCCAATGTGGTGACCTGCCACGATGTGGAGACCGTCCAGAAGGACAGCGGCTACGGCTGGGACATCTATATCCGCATGGAGCTGCTGACGCCGCTGATGAAGCGGCTGGAGGAGCAGCCGAACCTGCCGGAGGGGGAGATCCTGCGCCTGGGGCGGGAGATCGCAAACGCCCTGGAGGCCTGCAGACGGCGGAATATCATCCACCGGGACATCAAGCCCCAGAACATCATGGTGGCCGCGGACGGGACATACAAGCTGGGGGATTTCGGCATCGCCCGGGTATCGGAGAAGACCGGCTCCGCCACCTCGCGGATCGGCACCTATACCTATATGGCACCGGAGGTCTACAACGGGGAGCATTACGGCGCGCCGGCGGATCTGTATTCGCTGGGCATGGTGCTGTACTGGCTCCTAAACAGGCGGCGTGCGCCCTTTGTGACCGTGAACACCGCGGAGGAGAAGAGCGCAGCGCTGCGCCGGCGCATGAGGGGCGAGGCGATCCCCGCGCCGCTGAACGGCAGCCCGGCGCTCAAGCGCATCGTGCTGAAATGCTGCGCCTTCGACCCGCAGGAGCGCTACCAGACCGCGGCGGAGCTGCTGCGGGCGCTGGACGCCGTAGGGGCGATTCATGAATCGCCCGCGGATCCGGGAGAACGTCGGTTCGCCCCCGTAGGGGTCGGCGTCCTCGACGACCCGCAAACCGCGACCAATACAAACGGGCTGTCGAGGGCGCCAGCCCCTACAGCGGAGACGTCACTTTCCGAGGAGGACGAAACCGAAGGCCTGTTCGGCGCCGCCGCCGTAGGGACGATCATCAGGCGCCCGCCCGTTACGTCCAACGCGGAAACCCGAGACAACACCGTAGGGGCGGGGCTTGCCCCCGCCCGTGAACGGGGAGAGCGTCGGTTCGCCCCCGTAGGGGTCGGCGTCCTCGACGACCCGAAAACCGCGGCTAATACAAACGGGCTGTCGAGGGGGCCTGCTTTTACAGCGGAGACGTCACTTTCCGAGGAGGACGAAACCGAGGGCCTGTTCGGCGCCGCCGCCGTAGGGGCGGCGATCAGCCGCCTGCCCGTTACGTCCAACGCGGAAACCCGAGACAACACCATAGGGGCGGGGCTTGCCCCCGCCCGTGAACGGGGAGAGCGTCGGTTCGCACCCGTAGGGGTCGGCGTCCTCGACGACCCGCAAACTGCGACCAATACAAACGGGCTGTCGAGGGCGCCAGCCCCTACGGCGGAGAACGAGGACAAAACCGTTTCCAATCTGGAACGGAGGAAAGCCGCCCCCGAGGACGGGGCAGCAAAGCCGAAAAAGAACAAAAAGAGGTCCATCCTGCTGATACGGGTTGCATTAGCCGTATTGATGACATTGTCACTGATTATCTTACTTTCGCCACAGCGCAGCAAAAGTAAGACTGCGAGGGAAGCGTCTGTCGAAACACCGACGCCGACACCGGAACCCACTCCAGAGCCGATAGACGAGACCGCGCTTGCCTATGAAAACACGCTGGCCTTGCTGGAAGCCGGGCAGTACGAGGAGGCTATTGCGGCCTTCGAGGCGCTGGGGGACTACGAGGACAGCGCGGAACGGCTGCTGCAAGCCCGGTATGGGCACGCGGACGCGCTGGCTACCGAGGGAAAGACCTACGAGGCTGCTCTTGCCTTTTCCGAGATCCGGGATTACCGGGACGCCTGGGATCGCTGCTTTGCCCTGTGGGGGCAGATTACCCAGCGGGAAACGATCTCTGCAGGAGGCTTGCACACGGTGGGGCTGCGGTCGGACGGCACGGTGGTCGCCGTGGGTGATAACTATTACGGCCAACTAAATGTTGGTGACTGGGCTGGTATTATGGCGGTTTGTGCCTCAGGATCCTCAGAAAATTGTACAGTTGGCTTGCGTATGGACGGCATTGTACTTGCTGTGGGCTATAACGATCACGGCCAGTGTGAAGTGAGCGATTGGACGGATATTGTGGCCATCTCCTCTGGCGTGATGCAGACAGTGGGGTTGCGGGCAAACGGCACGGTGCTCGCCACGGGCAATAACTTTTACGGCCAGTGCGATGTCGGCGGGTGGTCGAATATTGTAGCCGTCTCCGCAGGAGGCTTGCACACGGTGGGGCTGCGGTCAGACGGCACGGTTGTCGCTGTGGGCAGGAACGACGACGGCCAGTGCGACGTCAGCGACTGGACGGATATCGTGGCCGTTTCCGCAGGGTACTTGCACACGGTGGGGCTGCGGTCGGACGGCACCGTGGTCGCCGTGGGATCGAATGGTTCCGGCCAGTGCGAGGTGAGCGGCTGGACGGACATCGTGGCCGTCTCCGCCGGGGATTATCACACGGTGGGGCTGCGGTCGGACGGCACGGTGGTCGCCGTGGGATCGAACGATTACGGTCAGTGCGACGTCAGCGGCTGGACGGACATTGTGGCCGTCTCCGCCGGACTTTATCACACGGTGGGGCTGCGGTCGGACGGCACAGTGGTCGCTGTGGGATCGAACGGTTCCGGCCTGCGCGTCGTGAGCGGCTGGACGGACATTGCCCTGCCCGAGAAGAGAGCCCGGAACTGAGGCGCGGAGCCTCTTTGTTCCTCCCCCAGCGGGGGAATTGCGGCCTCGCGCTGCCGGCGGCAGATGAAGCGAGGACGCAATTTCCGCAGCGGTCGAAAAACCGGAGGAATTGCGAAGCCCGAACGGTTTTTCGGGCACCGCAAGGTGGACAGGTGGCACGGCGCGTCCCACGCAAGCGCCGTGACAGGTGAGGGAGAGAGGTCAAAGCCATAGACCAAGCAAGTCCCGGAGGTAAGCTTCTCCCTCATCACCCCCAGTGTGCGCACTGGGGGAGCTTCCCCCGCTGGGGGAAGCCCGGAACGCCGGGGGAAGCCCGGAACGCCGGGGAAAACACAGAGGTCGAGAAGGCCGATCCGCTTTTTTCATTCTCGCAGACGATCATACGAACACAGGAGGATTTCTCCATGCTAAGGACAGAACAAGCGATCCCCGCCTGGCCGGGCTGGGAGACGGAGCGGCTCATCGGCCGCGGCAGCTTCGGCGCGGTGTACGAGATCCGGCGGGAGGTGCTGGGCCACCTGGAAAAGGCCGCGCTCAAGTACATCCGCATCCCGCAGAGCGACAGCGAGCTGGACGAGCTGATGAACGACGGCTATGATGCGCAGAGTATCACCGAGCGCTTCGAGGGCTACCTGCACGACATTGTGCGGGAGTATGCGCTGATGGCGGACATGAAAGGCTGCGGCAACGTGGTCTACTGCGATGATGTGCGCTATATCCAGCATGACAACGGTATCGGCTGGGACATCTACATCAAGATGGAGCTGCTGACGCCGCTGCCGAAGGCGCTGGGAAAGGAGATTTCGGAATCTGAGATCATCAAGATCGGCGCGGACATGTGCAATGCCCTGGCCTTCTGCGAGAAGCGGAATCTGATCCACCGGGACATCAAACCCGCCAACATCTTCATGGCGCCGGACGGCATGTACAAGCTGGGGGACTTCGGCATTGCCAAGACTGCCGAGCGCACCACCAGCGGTACGAAAACGGGAACCTACAAGTACATGGCGCCGGAGGTGTACAACAATCAGCCATACGGCACCAAGGCGGACATCTATTCTCTTGGGCTTGTGCTGTACTGGCTCCTGAACGAGCGGCGCACGCCCTTTTTGCCCCTGCCGCCGACGACGCCCACCTCCCGGGAGGAGGACGGGGCGCGCAATCGCCGCCTTCGGGGTGAGCCGCTGCCTCCGCCGGCCCACGGCAGCCCGGCGCTGCAGCGCGTTGTGCTGCGAGCCTGCTCCTACGATCCCCGGGATCGCTACCGGAACGCGGAGGAGCTGCTGCAGGCGCTGAAAAACGTGGAAGCAAATCCGGAAGGAAGTGCCGAGCGTACGGGATTTTCCGGAGTACCCGCCGAGGGAAGACAGACTTGGGACGTTCGCTCGGAGGACGCCACCGAGGGCCTGCTCTTTTCCCGCACCTCTGCCGACGCCAAAGCGACAAGGGACACCGGCGGCTGGACACAGGGGAGAAGAGACCCATCCTTTGAGGAAAGCGGCCATTACGACAGGCCGGTTCGTGAAGAAAGCGAAACGGTGGGCGTGTACAACGGGGGCGTGGCAGGACGGAGCGCGGAGCGGTCGACGGCAAAGAAAACGACTGCCATCCTGCTGGCCTGCGGCGCTGCGGCGGTTGTGCTTGTGCTGATCCTCCTTCTCCTGCCCAGAGGAAGTAAGCCTGCCACAAATACGTATACGGGAACGACCGCGTCAACGACAGATACGGCTGTTCCGTCAACTCCCGCGACGAATGGAACGGTGGAGTACACGCCGACGCCCGTGCCTGCCCAAACGCCGGCGGCCAGTACGGTCTATACCAGGGATGGCATTCTGGAGGCGGCGAAGGCAAGGGAGGCTTCTTCCGCCAGACCCGCTTATGTGACGGTTTCTTATGAGGACGGGACGAGCCTGCAGGTTCCAAACGAGAGCAGCTTTTTGAATCCGCCGAAGAAAAAGCTTGTAAAGCCCCAGAGAGACACCGCCGACTCCATCTACATCATGCCGAAGCCGGAGGAAGGACATGGCGTTCTCGGCACCATGAATCGGAATGAAGAAGTGACGGTTTTGGTTGAAATGGGCGGATACTGCTTCTTTGTTGCAGAGGATGGCCGGGCCGGGTGGAACGGCACGAAGTTCTTTGTCGATCCATGACCTGAAGAAAATAAGAGCGCTGCAAGCGCAAAAGAACCTTGGAGTTTGCCCTCCAAGGTTCTTTTTGCGTCAATATAAAGCTCAAAACACCAGCTCGCCGGGCTGCAGCGCCGGATCATGGCTGCAGAGGATCGCCGCGCAGGCGGGGTCTGCCTCCATCTCCCGCAGCCAGCGCAGGCTCTTGCGCTGAAACTCCCGGTCAAAGCCAAAGCCGGGGACTACGTCCTCCCGCCAGTTCCGGGGGGAGAAGGCCGCGTCCGCCGCCAGGAGCACAAAGCGCCCGCCGCTCCGGATCAGCACCGCCGCCTGCCCGTCGGTATGCCCGGGGACGTTAATCAGCAGCAGACTCTCGTCCCCAAAGAGGTCGATGGCCCAATGGTTTGGCCCCAGGGGAGAGCCGCGGTAATAGGGGCGTTCCATAGGGGTATCGATCCACAGGCTCTGGGGCTGCCGGAGCTTGTATACGGTGCGGCAGGACCAGAAATACTCGTCCTCCGGCAGAACGACCCGCTTTGCACCCCGCAGATGCCGGAGCCCGGCCACATGATCCGGATCCAGATGGGTCAGCACTACGGCAGCCAGATCCTCCGGCTTCAAGCCCCGCGCCGCAAGCTGCTCATGGATGGCCTCTCCCGCAGGCACACAGGGAAGGTAAAAGACCGTAAGAGGGGCGGACAGCACCGCCGCCGCGGCTTTGGAATCGTAGATTCCGGTGGGAGAGACATCCCGGCACCAGCCCGTGTCCACCAGGATCGGGCCCCGGGGATGCTCGATCAGAAAACAGAGCACCGGCAGCTCCACACGGTCTTTCTTCGGCGCCAGCAGCTGCCGCATGCTGCCGGCCAGACCGACCTTGTTCCCAAACGGAACCTCGGGGGAGACCCGCATGCTTCCGCAGCGCAAAATATGCAGCTTCATCCGTTCAGCTCCTGTTCCTGAACGCACTCGTTCTTGATCCGCCCAACCAGGTGCTGCAGCGCGTCCACCACATGGGGGCGGATGTCGCCGCCGATGAGGACCAGCATGATGTCATCCCCAAGACCCAGTTCTCCCTCGTTGAGCCAGACCCGCACATGGTAGATGCCCGGCAAGGCTTTGGCCTCCTCCACGGCGGCCTCCAGCTTTTCCCTGTCGTAGGAGAAGAGCATCCCGCGCACGGGCGCGGCGTCCTGGGCACCCTGCCGTACCAGAGCCCGGGCGGTCTGCCGGACGACGCCGTTATGCGCCAGGTACATGCCGCAGTTCGCCGCGGAGGGCTCCGCCTTGGCCTCCTGCAGCCATTGATCCAGGGAAGGTACTTGCTTTTTCATTTGCATCTCAGCCTTTCGTTCCGTTTGCTTTGCGGTTTTGATTCAGTATATCACAAATCCTGCACAGAAACAGCCCCTCTTTTGGAATTTTCCTGGGATCCGTACCCCGGAAGGCGGAAAAGAGCGGGAAAAACCGGGACAGTCGACAAAAAATGCGGCTAAATTGAAAACACTTTATACGAAATTGAAGCAAAAAAACTGTTGCGAAATAAAGCGCGGATGGTTATAATTCTAAGATAAGGGATACTGTTGGGATCTGCGCTTTCTTACAACAGCGAAATGAAAAGCAGACTCCCGGCGCCCACAATGTTTGGGGCCGGACTGATCCGGCTCGGTAAGGGAGGAACACTATGAGCAAGACATGGAAGCGCCTGTTGTCGCTTCTGCTCGCAGTCGTGATGATGCTGTCCCTCGGTGTGACAGGCTTCGCTGACGACGGCGAGGAGGAGACTCCCGCAGAGACCCCGGAGGAGAACGAAGTTCTGGAACCGGAGGAGGAAGCGGTAGAGGACAACGGAGAACTGGAAATGACAGAGATCAGCCCGGACAAGCTGAATGTTCCGAAGCTTGGTCTGGAGGAGGGTGAGGAGGACAGCGAAGAGCTGACCCCCATGGACGAGGAGGATCTGAACCAGGTCGTCCGCGTCTCCATTTTCCTGGAGGCACCCTCTACGATCGGCGCCGGCTTTTCCACCGAAGGAATCGGCACCAACTCGGCTGCCATTGCCTACCGCGAGGGACTGAAAACCCAGCAGGCTGAGATGACCGCTCAGATCGAGAGCGTGATCGGTCATTCTCTGGACGTGCAGTGGAACATGACCCTGGCGGTCAACGCCATCTCCGCGTATGTCACCCTGGGCGACATCGTGAAGATCGAGAGCATTCCCGGCGTCAAGAGCGTCCAGCGTGAGAACCTGTATCTCCCTATGGAAGGCGAGACTGCCGACCCCAACACCGCCAACACCAGTGAGAACATGGTGGGCGCCACCGCCGCCTGGGCCGCCGGCTACACCGGCGCCGGCAGCCGCATCGCCATCATCGACACCGGTATTGACACCACCCACCAGTCCTTTGCGGAGGAGCCCTTCCTCTATTCCGTCGGTCTGGCGGATGCAACGGACGAGCTGATGACCGAGGAGGAGGTTCAGGGCCTGGCCAGCCAGCTCAACAGTAAGAGCGGCAACTATGTCAGCGCCAAGATCCCCTACGGCTACAACTACGTTGACAAGAGCACCACCATCGACCACGTACATGACACCGAAGGCGACCACGGCTCTCACGTTGCCGGTATCGCCGCGGCCAACCGCTACATCGGCACCGCCCATAACGACGCCGCCTCCACCGTCGGCGCTGTGGGTATGGCGCCCGATGCGCAGCTGCTGATCATGAAGGTCTTCGGCTCCAACGGCGGCGCTTACGACTCCGACTACATGGTCGCCATCGAGGACGCCATCGTCCTGGGCTGCGACGTTGCCAACCTCTCTCTGGGCTCCGGCGCTCCGGGCTGGACCTTTGACAACGAGTACCAGGATCTGATCCTGGGCTGGGCAGACAGCCACAACAAGAAGATGGTGCTGTCCATCTCCGCCGGCAACTCCTACGACCTGGCCTCCTTCCTGCCCAACAAGTACCTGTACCTGGAGGACGTCTCCATGCACACCGGCGGCAGCCCCGGCTCCTACCTCAACAGCCTCGGCGTGGCCGCTGCCCAGAATACCCTGCAGAAGGGTACGCCCATGCTCTTCAACGGCAACCAGGACGTGTACTATTATGAGTCCACCGGCAACGAGGAAGAGGGCACTACCTACACCAATCCTGCGCTGACCACCATCGTTGGCAGCTACAATTATGTGTACATCGACGCCACCGGTACCGCGGATGACTACAGCGCCGTCAACAGCGCCGTCAGCCTCTCCGGCAAGGTCGTCATCGTCAACCGCGGCGGCCTCTCCTTCGTGGAGAAGGGCGAGAACGCCAAGAGCTACAACCCCAAGGCGGTTATCATCGCCAACAATCAGGACGGCACCATCTACATGGATCTGACGGACTTCACCGGCACCTTCCCCATGGTGACCATTACCCTGAAGGACGCCAATAAGATCAAGGAGGGCGGCACCGCCCACACCGCCAACGGCATCACCTACTACACCGGCAGCGTTCAGGTCACCGATGTGGAGAAGGAAGTGGTGATCGACCGCGACCAGGCTACCATCACCGACTTCAGCTCCTGGGGCGTTCCCGGCTCTCTGCTGATGAAGCCGGAGATCACCGCCCCCGGCGGCGACATCTACTCGGTCTACGGTACGGCCAACAAGACCTCCGGCGGCACCGAGGGCGGCGCGGACGCCTATGTGAGCTTCAGCGGCACCTCCATGGCGGCGCCCCATATCGCGGGCCTCACCGCTGTGCTGGCCGAGTTCCAGCGGGAGAACGACCTGGTCGCCATGAACACGGGCCTTTCCGACTACAGCACCCGCGCCATCGCCCAGAGCCTGATGATGTCCACCGCCACGCCCATGAAGCCGGAAGGCAGCTATCTGTCGATCCTGCAGCAGGGCGCCGGCCTTGTGGACGTGAGCAAGGCTGTCACCTCCAACTCCATCATCATGATGGATCCCGCCAACAGCGGCCTCACCGGCAAGACCGGCGCTGCCGCCGACGGTAAGGTCAAGGTCGAGCTGGGCGACGATCCCGGCCGTTTGGGCGACTACAGCTTCGGCTTCACCGTCTACAACCTGACCGACGATGATCTGCACTTCAATGTGAACACCGATATGTTCACCCAGGGAATCAGGGAAGATGCCAGCGGCGAGCTGCTCATGGACCGCGGCACCATCGGCCTCAACGCCAGCGCCACCTGCTGGTGGGAGCCCATCGACGGCAGCGTTCCCGCTGAGGGACACGACGTTGACCGCGACGGCGACACCGATAAGGACGACGCCCAGGCCATCCTGGACTACCTGACCGACGAGAAGGAAGAGTCCGAGGTGGATCTGGATGTGGCCGACCTGGACGAGGACGGCGAGATCACCACTCTGGACGCTTACCTGCTCCTGGGCTTCGAGCCCGAAGAGGGCACGGGCTATGCCAACGGCGTGGTTCCTGCCCACGGCAGCCGCTACTGCGCGGTGCGCATCACCCTGTCCGATGCTGAGAAGGAAGATCTGGACCTCTACTTTGAGGGCGGCGCTTATCTGGAAGGCTTCACCTATGTCACCTGCGACACCACCACCGAGGACGGCGCAGTGTACGAGGATGCTCACTCCATCCCCATCCTGGGCTTCTACGGCTCCTGGACCGACGCCACCATGTTTGATACCGCTTCTTACACCGAGAAGCTCTACGGCAGCAACCAGGAGAACTACTCCGGCAACGCCACCACCAACTATCTGACCATGCAGATGAACGGCGCTACCGTGAAGTTCAGCGGCAACCCCTACATGGTGGAGAACGAGTTCCCCGCCGATCGGCTTGCCATCAACAGCAACACCACCATGCTGAACATCGCCTATAACCTGGTTCGCTCCGCCGGCACCACCGGCTTTGCCGTGACCAAGCTGGATGCGGATCACCAGGTCACCGACGTGATCAGCTCTGCCGTCACCGGCAACGAGATCACCGGCCTTTGGTACTACGTGAACGGCAGCTCGTGGCAGGGTACGACCATGAAGCTGTACAACGTGAACAAGACGCCCAGCGCCTACGGCCTTGCTGAGGGCGACCGCTTCCGCGTGGGCTTCTACGCCATCCCCGAGTACAACGCCATGCTGGTGAACAACGACTACACCAGCGCCGAGGCCGGCAAGCTGGACAAGACCGGCTTCGATACCCTGCTCAAGAGCAACGTCCTGGGCGAGGGCGCCTATGTGGGCTTTGACTTCGTGGTGGACAACACCGATCCTCAGATCGTCAGCGCCAATCTGGAGGGCAATGACCTGACCATCACCGCCACCGATAACCAGGCTCTGGCCTATGTGGCGATCCTGTCCCTGGATGGCGAGACGGTCTACAGCGAATATGCCCCCGGCGAGAATGCGTACAGCGTTACCATTGACGCCACCGACGCCATCGAAAACGCCATGGGCTATGTGGCCGTCTTTGCCGGCGACTATGCGGGCAACGAGACTGCCGTGGCCGTCAAGGTCAACGACAACAACCACGTTGAGCGTACCATTTACATCCAGACCAATACCCTGACCCCCGGCGAGGAGTATGTGATCGCAAACACCATGACCACCGGCTCTGCCTATGTGCTGGGTCACCGCACCACCACGACCCTGACCAATGAGGTCATGGTCAAGCCCGGAGACAGCGGCACCAAGGGCAAGCCCTATATCGCCACCGAAGATGTGGCCAGCACCTCCGTCTGGACAGTCGGCAACGGCAGCGCCAGCGGCACCTGGACCTTCAATAACGGCGGTTACTACCTGCGCCGCAGCAACAATAATAACCTGACCATCACCACTGACACCAGCCGCAGAGACTGGACCTGGGACGGCACCAACAACTACCTCACTATGTCGGTCAGCAGTTGGACCAGCACCACCGTCTACTATCTGCGCTACTACAGCAACACCTTCAGCCTCAATACCGCCACCAACAGCGTATACCTTTTCCAGAAGGTTGAGCAGAACTTCGATATCGATCCCTACGGCGTGTCCGAAGTGATCGTCACGCCCGAGAGCCTGGATCTCTACAAGGGCGCAAGCGCGGATTTGACCGCAAAGGTTCTGCCGCTGACCGCCGCTGACCGCACGGTCACCTGGACCAGCGCCAATCCCGCTGTGGCCACGGTGGACGAGTTCGGCCACGTGACCGCGGTTGCGAAGGGCACCACCACCATCCGCGCCACTGCCAACGGCGACAACACCAAGTATGCCGAGTGCACCGTGGATGTCGAAGCGATCAACAAGACGCTCAACGCCTTCGCTTGGGACGAGGAGGGCAAGGTCTGGGCTTCCAGCTTCAACGCCAACAACCTGCCCACCTGGAAGAAGTCCACCAGTACCGCAATCGGCGTTGAACTGATGAATGCAATGATGTTTGACGCCAACACCCTGTATGTCAGCCCCTGTGACATCAACGGCGACAACATTCTTTACACCGCAAATCTCAGCACCTATGCACTTACCCAGTACGGAACAAATTATCTCCCGACCTTCGGCATGGCCAGAGGCATGACTGCCTTCAGCAGCCAGGGCTATAACTTCTTCACCTATGGCTTTGCTAAGTACCTCGTTATTGGCCGTCTTGAGGAAGAGGAGGACGGCGAGTACGATGATGATGATAACTTCATCGGAAATGGCACTTACTACACAGGTATGCCCTATGGTCTGCTGGATCTGACCACCACCGACGTGGGGGATGCTTATGCGGCCGCCATTTGCGCTAAGGCAGTTGGCTCCAACTCTACCAGCGCTTCCTACTACTTCCTGGATGAGACCGGCAAGATCTGGGAGACCACTGTAAGCTACAGTAATGGCAATGGCTTCAAATTCAGCACGCCGACCCTTGTGGTGGATACCGGCATCGGAACCAGCTTTATGTACCAGTCCCTGTACTACGACGGTACCTATCTCTACTGGGCGCATACCACCGATGAGGACTGCCAGCTGATCATCTACGTGCCCAGTACCGGCAAGCTCTACAACGCCGGCAACTTCGGCGAGGGCGTGTGGCCCGTGGCCGGCCTCTACGTCAACGGCTCCGCTGCTCCCGCCTCTGTGGACGATGAGATCGCGGTGGAGAGCCTGGATCTGCATCCTGTGGCCACCCGTAATGACCTGCTGACCGAGGACGTCATCGCCCGACTGAGCGCAGAGGGCTTCCAGTTTGACTGGGCCTTCGGCGGCCAGTATGAGGACGAAGAGCCCGTTGAAGAGCCCATTGAGGAACCCATCGAGGAGCCCGCACCCACCGAAGAGCCTGTTGAGGAGCCCATCGAGGAGCCCGCGCCTGCTGCGGGCGAGGAGGGCAATGCCTATACCGGCAGCCTGATGGCCTTCCGCGGCAGCTACGCTCCCGCCGTGGTGCCCACGGTGGATCCCGAGACGGCTGTCGTCGAGACCGACGAGGGCGACGAGCCCACCGATCTTGTCCTGGATATCTATGAGGACGAGGAGAGCCACAACGGCCTGATCGCCCTGGCCTATGACCCCGACGCGCTGGTCTTTGCCAGCTACGAGGCTAACGAGGCCATCACCATCACCTCCGTCCATGTGGACGAGGACAAGGGCGTCATCACCGTCGCCTACGCCAACAAGGGCAAGTCCGAGCTGCCGATCCTCAATGTACGCGGCACCTCCGAAGAGGGGGATGACTACATTGACATCAATGAGCCCATCGTCACCATCCACTTCACCGTCAGCTGCGAGGACGGCCAGTGCGAGATCATGACGCTGGAGCGCAACGATGAGCTTGCGCTGGGTGAAAGCGAACTGTTCGACGTGTCCGGCACCGGCCACGATTGGGGCGAGCCCACCTGGGAGTGGGCGGAGGACTACAGCAGCGCCACCGCCGCCTTCGTGTGCAAGAATGACGAGAGCCACACCGAGACCGTGAACGCCACCATCACCAGCGAGACCACCGAGGCCACCTGCGAGGAGGCCGGCAAGACGGTCTACACCGCTACCGTTACCTTTGACGGCGAGACCTACACCGACACCAAGGAAGTGACCATCGAGGCCATCGGTCACGACTGGGGCGAGCCCACCTGGACCTGGACCGAGACCGAGGACGGCTACACTGCCACCGCCACTTTCGTGTGCGAGAATGACGCTTCCCACACCAAGACCGTGAACGCCACCATCACCAGCGAGACCGTCGGCCGTGAGACGATCTACACCGCCACCGTCGAGCTGGACGGCCAGACCTACACCGACACCAAGACCGTCGCCTCCCCTGCTGTCACCGTGATCTTCAACGCCGGTGAGGGCACTGTGGATCCCGCGACGAAGGAAGTCAACGCCGGCGAAGCCATCGGCGAGCTGCCTGTTCCCACCCGCGAGGGCGGCTGGGTGTTCATGGGCTGGTACACGACTCCTGCCGCCACCCCCTTTGACATCTGCCAGGGCACCGAGGTGACCGCCGAGACCGTCATCGAGGAAGACACCACCGTTTTCGCCCACTGGCGCCTGCCCGGCGACGTGAACGGCGACGGCAAGGTGAACGCTATGGACGTTTCGCTGCTCACCACCTATGTGAAAGCCCGGAGCAGCGGCATTACGATTGTTCCCTTCTCCGGCGACGTGAACGGCGACGGCAAGGTGAATTCCACTGACGTTTCCCTGCTCACCACCTTCGTGAAGGCCCGCGGCAACGGCGTTGTGCTCCACTGAATGCAAGCGAACACAGTGGTATTTGTTAGGAGGAACATAACATGAAAAGAATCGTATGCCTGATCCTGTGCACCGTACTGCTCCTCGGTCTGATGAGCGTCGGCGCCAGCGCAGAGGGCAAGCTGCAGCTGATCTTTACCGGCGCAGCCGCTCAGCCCGGCGAAGAGGTCGAAGTGAAGTTCACCCTGGGGAATAACCCCGGCCTGAAGGGCGTCAGCGGCGAAGTCAAGTTTGACGAGAGCGTGCTGACCTACGTCGGCTACACGGTCGACTCCCCCTTGGGCAACTGGTCGCTGGAGAGCTTCCCCGAGGACCACATTCTGTTCTGGACCTATGACGGCTTCAGCGCCGGCCAGATGCTGACCTATGACGGCAGCGAAATGGTAACGCTGCGCTTCAAGGTCGCAGAGGATGCCACTCCCGGCGATTATGCCGTCACGATGGTGCTTGACCCGGAGTATGACGCGATCACCGGTGTGGAAGACAACTATGTCGCGGAGATCACGGACTACGAGATCGTCCCCGGAACGGTCACCGTACAGCAGCCTGCCGAGCAGGAGAAGCTGCAGCTGATCTTCTCTGAGGAGACTGTAAAAGCCGGCGAAGAGGTCGAAGTGAAGTTCACCCTGGGGAATAACCCCGGCCTGAAGGGCGTCAGCGGCGAAGTCAAGTTTGACGAGAGCATGCTGACCTATGTCGGTTACACGGCCGACTCCCCCCTGGGCAACTGGTCGCTGGAGAGCTTCCCCGAAGACCACATTCTGTTCTGGACCTATGACGGCTTCAGTGCTGGCCAGATGCTGACCTATGACGGCAGCGAAATGGTGACGCTGCGCTTCAAGGTCGCAGAGGACGCCGCTCCCGGCGATTATCCCATCACGATGGTGCTTGACCCGGAGTATGACGCGATCACCGGTGTGAAGGACAACTACGTCTTTGAAATCACCGATTACAAGATCGTTCCCGGCAAGGTGACCGTGATCAAGGAGACCCTGGAGGACGGCTACTACCTGATCGGCCAGAAGGGCTGGACGGTGGACGACATCGATCCGGAGCAGAAGTTCGAGCCGAATCCCAATAACGCTGGCGAGTACCTGCTGGAGACCTTCCTGAATGTGGACGACGGCATCAAGGTGGTACAGGTGCAGAACGGCGAGATCGTCGCCTGGTATCCCGATGGGATGGACAACCAGTACATCGTGGATACTGCCCACTCCGGCCGGAAGACCATCTACTTCAAGACCAGCTATGATAACAACTGGAGCGAGTTTGGCGGCTACATGTGGATCGACGCGGCTCTGACGGGCGCGGAGGTCTACGGCAGCAGCGTGAGCCTGAAGGGCGACATCGCGCTGAACTTCTTCCTGATCATCCCCAATGAGCTGAAGGAAGACGAGGGCGCGTATGTGAAGATCGGGACGGATAAGTTCCTGATCAAGGACGCGGCGACGCGCACGGTCGGCGACTACACGCTGTACCAGTTCACGGTGAAGATGAACGCCAAGCAGATGAACGACGAAGTGACGCTGCAGGTGTTCAACGGTGCGGATGAAGTGTACAAGCTCTTCAACCACACCACCGGCGAGGACGTGACGAAAGGCTATGTCTACTCGGTGCAGACCTACATTGAGAAGACGATCGCGACCAGCACGGACGAGAAGCTGAAAGCGCTGGTGAAGGCGATGTCCGATTACGGCAGCCTGGCGCAGGCCTTCATGGACTACAACGTGGCCAACCGCGCCGAGGTGCAGGGCGACCTGAACAGTGTGACGCTGGATACGGTAACGAAGTACAAGTCCACGACCACCGCAGGTACGGCCACGGGCGTGACCTACAAGGGCGGCAGCCTGGTGCTGAAGTCCACGACAGCGATCCGTCTGTACTTCACGCTGGATAAGGGTGAGATCGGCGATTACACCTTCAAGCTGGGCAAGAAGGTCGTGACGCCGGTTGAGACGGCAGATGGCTGGATGATCGAGATCGCGAACATCTCCGCGAAGGATCTGGACAAGGTCTACACCGTGACGGTGAGCAGCAGCGCAGGCACGATCGTAACGGTGAAGTACTGCGGACTGAGCTATGTGTACACGGTACTGAACGGAGGCAGCGATGACGCGAAGCTGATCGACCTGGCGAAGGGTATCTACCTTTACAACCAGGCGGCGGACGCGTATTTTGCCAAGTGAGAAAGGAGCAAGCGAAATGAGATATGTGAAGCCTGAACTGGAGCTTATCCGTTTCCAGAATCATGATATTCTGACGGACAGCGACGAGCTTCCCATCGTGCCCGCCGAAGCCGGCGACGAGCTGGAGAGCTTTGACGAGCCCAACGAATAAACCACCTTAAAACACTGGCGGCAGGACGATCATCGTCCTGCCGCCTTTGCGTATTGGATAACGATTGAATAAAAGTGCTTACAGTTCCGCCTGGAGTCGGGGCGCCAGATCGGCAAAATCCTCCGGCCGGAGCTTCTCCACCGCCCGGTCGAAGGTCAGAAGCCCGTTGGTCTCGTCCTCCACGTCGGAGACCTGGGTGTAGATGGCACCGCAGAGTCCCTGGGAAACCAGGGGCAGAAGCTGCTGCTCGTAGAGCGCGCGCAGATCCCGCACAAAGCTCTCCCGATCCGGGCACTTGCGATAGCCGTAGGTCTTGTCCAGGTTGAAGCTGTGCTCCGGGATCTTATAGCTGTAGCCGCCAAACTCCGACAGGAGCTGGGGCTTTTTCTCTTTCCCCAGCTTCAGCTTGCGGAAATAGATGTGCAGGCTGTCCACATCGCTGTAGCGCTGATGGAACCAGCCGGAGGTGGCGTCGATGAAGCGGCTCTGATCCAGGGAGCGCAGCCGGTAATAGGCGGCGTCGGCACAAAACTGACCCCAGCCCTCGTTGAAAATCGTCCAGAGGCAAATGCAGGGGTGATTGCCCAACAGCCTCACGGTTTCATCCATGGCGCGGTAGAAATTCTCCCGGGTAAGGGGATCCCGGTTCGTCTTCTGATCGGAGAGACGGGTCAGACCGACCGTGGGCAGGCCGGTGTCATGCAGAAAGCTGTAATCCCCGCTGTTGACCATGTCCTGAAAGACGATCATGCCCAGCCGGTCGCAGTCGTAGTAAAACTGCTCCGGCTCGATTTTGATATGCTTGCGCAGGGTGTTGAAGCCCAGACGCTTCATGGCGGTGATGTCCCGCACATAGGCCATGGGCGTCGCGGGGGTATAGAGCCCGTCGCTCCAATAGCCCTGGTCCAGCAGCCCGTGGAAGAAATAGGGCTTCCCGTTCAGACAGAGGCGGGGGATGCCCTTCACCGTTTCAACCGAAAGGGTGCGCAGCGCGAAGTAGGAGTCCACCTGATCCTCCCCGGATCGGAGGCTGAAGCTGTAGAGATGAGGGTGTTCCGGGCTCCAGAACTGCGGCTCTTCCACCGACACCCGGACGACGCCGTCACCCAGGGGATAAGCGCGGCCGTTGAAGAGCAGTTCCCCCTCCTGCACGCCCTCCGCGCGGATCTCCACCCAGTCTGCGCCGGTCTGGATGCACAGGGAACGGATATACTGCTCCGGCACCGGCTCCAGCCACACCGTCTGCCAGATCCCGGAGCAGGGCGTGTACCACATGCCGCCCCGGTCGACGCGCTGCTTGCCCCAGGGCTGCTTGTGATCCAGCGGATTGGAAACGGCAACAGTCAGTTCGTTCTGGCCTGGCCGCAAAGCCTCGGTCACATCTACGGTGAAGGGGAGATAGCCGTTTTCATGCCGGCAGAGCTCCTGACCGTTGAGCTGAACCGCCGCGCTGCTCATCACGGCGCCGAAGTGCAACAGCACCCGGCGGCCTACCCACTCCTCCGGCAGGGTGAAGCTGCGCCGGTAGAGCATTTCCTCCCCAACTGTGGGCGGCGTCTCCACACCGGACAGCAGACTCTCCGGACAGAAGGGGACACGGATGCGCTGTGACGCATCGGCGCAGCACAGTTCCCAGTCTCCGTTGAGGCAGAGCCAATCCTTCCGAACCATCTGGGGTCGGGGATAGCGCAGCCAGGGAACACCGACCAGTTCTTTTCCGGCTTTTGTATAGAGCTTTTGCATGGCGAAGCCCCCCTCTTGATTCCTTGAAAACAGTATAGCACGGGCACAAGGCTTTTGGTATGGGAAATCTGGCGCTTTTCCCGTTTTTTCTTGCAAAACAGCGGTGCGGATGCTATCATAAAAACAGAAATAGAAAAAGGAGGCCACAGCCATGGCAAATAAAGTTGGACCCTTGATCAAAGAAGCCCGCACCGGTGCGGGCATGACCCAGGAGCAGCTGGCAAAGAAGGTGGACGGTCTGACCGCCTCGGATATCAGCAAGGCGGAACGGGGCGAGAAGGACTTGACCCAGGCCCAGCTCCGGGCTATCGCCAAAGCCACGGGCGTGACCCAGGCGTCGCTTCTGAACGCCGCCAAGGAGAGCAGCGCCAAGAAGCCTGCCACCACGGCGAAGAAGCCCGCAACCACGGCCAAGAAACCCACCAGTACAGCGAAGAAGCCCGCCAGCACCGCCAAGAAGGAAGAGGAGATCAAGCTCACCGCGGCGGAGAAGAAGCTGCTGGAGCTTTACCGTGCCGCCAATAAGGAGACCAGGGAAGCGGCGGTGAAGGTGCTGAAGGGCGAGAAGATTGAGGACGGCGGCCTGCTCTCGAGCATTCTGGGCGGCGGCCTGCTGGACGGCGCCATGGATCTTCTGGGCCTGGGGAAGAAGTAGTTTTCAGTTTTGCGTTTTGAGTTTTGAGGAGACGGAGGAGCATTCGGGACTGTCGAATGCTCCTCCGTGCACAAAGGAAAATTTTTTTGAAATGGCTGAAACCTTTTTGTGCGCCCGGACGTTATACAGGTAAGGAAATCGAAGTTCAACCTGATTTGGCCGGGCTTGGGCGCACAGTTCCGGAAAAAGAGTGCACGGTGCCGTCCAACGGGTTCAGGGAGGAATAGTCATGAAAAAACGTCGTTCGCTTCGATGGGTCATTCTTGCGGTGCTTTTGCTTCTGCTCGGCGGCATCGCGTACAGATGGTATATGTATCATATATACGATCCGTTCAACGAACCATATCCCACTTACCCGGATTTGTTCATCAACGGAAAGCAGGTGGAGGTCGGGGATTTCTCACAGGAACGCACAATAGAGGATGCGCACATGTACATGATCGATCGCGGAGACGAGGTTTCCCGTTATGCATGCCTGCCCTTCACCGTAATTGTTCGGGAACTGGGCTGCCCTGTTGCGTGGTGCGGAGAAGGGAGCGCGATTCTGACGATCCGGGGACAGCGCTACGAGCTGTCCCTTCCCAATGCGATTTTGTCCAGACCGGGAGAAAGCGAAAACCTGATTGTTGCCGCCGATGGATTTGTGATTCATTCCCGCTATAGCCCCGACACAAGTGAACTGTATTTGGACAACCATACGATCGTCGCCACGCTGAATTCTTTGGGCATGGATGTCTCCATTGATGTGAATTATGAGGATAATACTGTTGCGGTAACCGGAAGAGAAAAGCCCGACTGGGAAAAATGTACCGTGAGAACGATCAACTACCTGCATGGAACGGAGTTTTTCGTGTTCTGTTCTGACGGGAGCTACAGCGTTTCCTATACTCCTGCCATCTGCAGCCTGGCAGCCTTCAACGAGGGAAGGTGTCCGGTTGAAGAGAGTAAGACGGGCACGCTTCCTGAGGAGGAGCTGGAGAAACTGCTGAGGATTGTGTCCTCCGTGTACACGGATGGGCAAATGCTGCCGATTGACAAAAGAGAGCAGGAATACAGACCGGAAGGCATGTTTATCTATGTTTCTGTGGACGGTTCGGAGGAAGCGTTCTATTTGATCTGCTACGACGATAGTTTTGAAGAATACCCGCCGAAGGAGTATTACGAGCTGCTTCAGCTCGTATATCGCGTGGATCCTCAGTCTTATGTCCTGCTGCCAAACTGCTTGAACTGAAAAGGAAGGAATTGAAAAGCCGGCCTGCCGCAAATCGCGGCAGGCCGGCTTTTGGTATCTAAGCGCTTAGAAGATATCCTCCACCACCTTGGTGGGAGGCGCCTCCAGAATTTCCGGATGGGCGAACATGTACTGATAGGCCTGGAAGAACTGGGCGTAATAGTGCCCGTCCACAATGCCCTCGTCCACCACAGCCTTGGCATCCACATACTTGTGATCCTCCACCTCGCCGCGGCGGTTCAGCTCATAGGCGTGGCGCTTGGGGCCAAAGGCGATGAACACCGGCAGCGTGCCGAAGTTGTAGATGTGGTGGTAGACAGGCCCCAGCCGCAGGGAACCCAGGTCGGTGATGATCATGGAGCCGTGGAAGGGGCTCACATCCAGCAGAGACTGGGGGATCCAGCCGAAATAGTCCATGATCCGCAGCAAGCCGATGGCAGCGCGCAGAACAAAGCGGGGGAGGTGGGCCGCAGTCTCAGCAAAGTCCTCGGTGCCATTGTTCTCGTCGGAGGTCTTGATCTCCTCGATCTTCTCGTTGAGCTTGCGGTAGACGTCAAAAATCGTATCCGTCGGCTCAAAGACGACCTTGATGGTGGTCTCGGTGGCGTCGATGGAGAGCTCGCGCTTCACGGTCATGACGATCTCGATGTTGTTGCGGGCGTAGATCCGGCGCCCCACCACAAAGCGGTTGATGCCGGGCAGCATGGAAATAGCGCGGATATGGCAAGCGATGAAGAAATGCAGAAGACCCATGCCCTTGTAGCCCTCCACACGCATGGCGCGCAGACGACGTTCCACGGCGCTGATCTCCATGGCTTCCTCGTAATGGACATAGCGGTCGTTCCGCTGAGGCATGATATAGGGGATAAACTTATTGAAAGCGGGCAGGGAACGGAGCAGACGCCCTTCCTTGCGATCGCCAAAGCGGCGCTTATATTTCGTGGCCATGGATGATCCTCCCGAATTCGATCAAAATGTTCAAAAAATTATAACGCTATCCCGGAGGGATTACAAGCTTTTCTTTCAGGATTTTTTTGCCCGCTGCAGGCGGCGAATATCCGTTCCGGTAAAGGGAAGGCGGAGGAATTCCCCGTCAAGCCGGGAGCAGATCTGCGCCCCGTAGCGGCGAAGCAGCTCCTCGCCGCTGCAGTTGGTGGAGATGATGCTGCGCTTGCGGTTGATGAGCCGGGTGTTCAGCAGGGTGTACAGGGCGCTCACAGAAAAGGCGGTGAGCATCTCGGTACCCAGATCGTCCAGGATCATCAGGTCGCAGCTCAACATCCGCCGCACCCGGCGGGCGGCGTTCTCCGCCTCCTCCGGATCCCGGGCAAACTTCTGCTTCTCAAAGGCGTCCAGCGCCGCGGCAGCGCTGTCATAGCACACGGAGTAGCCCTTCCCGGCGATTTCCCGGGCAATACAGGCGGAGAGATAGGTCTTGCCCAAGCCAGTGTCCCCCTGCAGGAGCAGATTGGTGGCGACCTGGGGGAAGTTTGCCGCAAAGCGGCGGCAGGCGCTGAGAACCCGGGTCATATTCTCCCGGGGGGAGATCCCGTTTTCATCCGGCTCCTCGCTGTAGAGCGTAAGGTCAAAGCGTTCAAAGCTCTCATCGCCGCTGCGCAGCAGCACGCCCAGCTCCCGCGTCAGCTCCTGGTTGTAGAGCTTGTGCAGACACTCGCAGGGAGCGCCGTTGTAGATCCCGGTGTCCCGGCACTTGGGGCAGGAGCAGATCTCGTCCAGGAAATCCATGGGCCAGCCTTGCTCGATCAGAAGCTCTGCCCGGCGGGCCTGCAGCTCCAGGTTGCTTTTTTCCAGCTCTTCGATCCGCTCTGCCAGATCCGGCCTGCGAGAGAGGGTCATCCGCACCAGTTCGGTCATCTGGGCGCGCATCTGATAGTCGATGCGCTGGATCTCGGGCACGCGGGCATAGGCCGCGGCCAGGCGGCGCTGCTGCTCAGCCTGGTTGTCGGCGCGGCGTTTTTCCAGCTGTTCTCTGGCGCGGGCCAGAAGTTTTCCGTCGTAGGGCATAGTCAAAACCTCAGATTTTTTCCAGAATAGAGTCCCATTCCGCCGGACTCAGGGGCTTTTGCCTGGCAGGCTCGGCGGGAGCGGCGTGCGAAGAGCGGGCGGGGTCTTTTTCCTCAATCTCGGCAGGGCTGTGCAGCCCCTTTTCCTGCCAGCTCTGCAGGATCTTGCGCAGGTAGCTCCACTTGAGCGACCCGGTGTTGGTGACGGTGCGGTCGGCGGCGATGAGGATGGCGTCCTCCCCAAAGCCCTGATCCAGCCAGAGACTCAGATCCCGCTCCTGGGTGGCGGAGAGGGCGGAGAGATGCAGCGCCGTCCGCAGCCTTCCCAGCTCGCTGTGCATTTCCCGCTGGGCGCGGATGTAGTCCTCCGCCTGATCCAGGGTGAGGATCTCGCGATTCGCCCAGGTATAGGCCTCCCGCTCCAGAAAACGAGCGGTGAGGCGCCGCTCGCCGTTATATTTTTGCTGGTTGAGCTCATTGCTGTAGTGCAGCAGCTCCACGATCACCTCCGGGGGCATCCCCAGATGGTCGTAGATGCCGAAGATCAGCTGAAGATCCCCGGAATTGAGGGCGTGACCCATCACCTGCGCCGCCTCGGCGTAGACCGCCTTCAGCGTCTCGTCCCCGCGGGAGCGGCGGTCGATCTCCTCGGCGGTGTACTGAGGCAGCTCCTCCGCCGGGGCGGGCTCCGCCTTGCCGATGGCGGGGGAGAGCGCCGGGGCGGGCGCGCGCTCGGGCGCTTCCATGCGCTGGAGCTTTTCTTCCGCCGCCCGGATCTGCTCCATGGTGCGGCAGAGATCGCTGGCCGCCCGCTCCTCATCCAGGCTGCCCTGACGAAGCCGGTGCAGAAACAGCAGCGCCACATCCCCGTCATGGGCGGCGATCAGCCTGTCCAGCGCCTGGAGCGATATGAACTTTTGCGGCGTCTGCTCCGTCATGACAAACCCTCACAATAGCAGGTGCAAAAAATTTACAGAATATTTCTTCCGAAGCAACATTATACCATCAAAATCATCTTGTCGCAAGGGGGGAGGCTGTGTTATAATACCATGTATTATAGCGAAATTATGCCCATAGGAGCACAGACTCCCAAGGAGATAGAGATATGATCGAGCTTCTCGCGCCGGCGGGTTCGCCGGAAGCGGTCATCGCCGCCGTCCAGAACGGGGCGGACGCCGTGTATCTGGGAATGGGGAATTTCAACGCCCGCCGCGGCGCCAAGAATTTTACCGACGAAGAATTTGAAAAAGCCGTGCGCTATTGCCGCATCCGGGGCTGCAAGGTCTATGTGACCCTGAACACCCTGGTGAACGACCGGGAGCTGGAGCCTGCCGTCACCGCGGCAAAGCTGGCCTCCGACCTGGGCGCGGACGGCATTATTATCCAGGATCTGGGCCTTATCAAGGCCATCCGCTCCGCGCTGCCGGACATTCCGCTTCACGCCAGCACCCAGATGAGCATCCATAACCTCGCCGGCGTGGAAGCCGCGGCGGAAATGGGGCTGACCCGGGCGGTGCTGGCCCGGGAGCTGAGCCTGGAGCAGATCAAGTTTATCACCAAGCACGCCAGCATCGAGACGGAGGTCTTCTGCCACGGCGCGCTGTGCTTCTGCCACTCCGGCCAGTGCTACATGTCCGCCCTCATCGGGCGGCGCAGCGGCAACCGCGGGCTCTGCGCCCAGCCCTGCCGCATGCAGTATTCCCTCACCGGCAGCATGAACGAATACCCTCTGAGCCTGAAGGACAGCTGCCTGGCTGACCGGCTGCAGGAGCTGGAGGACGCGGGCGTCAGCTGCCTGAAGATCGAGGGGCGCATGAAGCGGCCGGAATACACCGCCATCGTCACCGGGATCTACAGCAAGGCGCTGCGGGAGCACCGCAAGCCCACGGCGGAGGAGATGGAGCTGCTGGAGCGTGCCTTCTCCCGCCAGGGCTTTACCCAGGGCTATCTGAACGGGGACAAGCAGGACATGTTCGGCGTCCGGAGCGAGACGGAGAAGACCGACGAATCCATTTTCACCACCGCCCGCAAGGCCTATGCCGACGGGGAGCTGCGGCGGGTGCCCGTGCACTTTTACACCGTGGTGCAGAAGGGCGAGCCCGCCAAGGCCATCGCCTTTGACGATGACGGCAATCGCGCCGTGGCCTTCGGCCCCGTGCCGGAGCGCGCCAAGCGCCAGGGACTCACGGATTCCTATCTCACGGAACAGATGTTCAAAACCGGCGGCACGCCCTACAGCTGTGTGGAGAACCGGGCCAAGACGGAGCCGGGGCTCTACCTGCCCGCCTCCGAGATCAACGAGCTGCGCCGGAAGCTCATCTCCGAGCTCTCCGAGCGCCGCGCCGTGCCGCCCACCCGTCGCGTGGGACGGCTGCCCGCCACGCCCCGGAACCTGGATCCTGTGGCGGATCCCAAGATCATCTTCCAGGTGCGCTCTGCCGATCAGCTGACAAAGGAACTGGCCGCCCTGAAGCCGGACTATCTCTACGCCCCGGCGCTGCTGATAGCGCAGAAGCCGGAGCTGGTGCTTCCCTTTGTGGAGCAGGGGGTCACGCCTGTTGCGGTGCTGCCCCGGGTGATCACCGACGAGCAGAGCCCCGAGGTCTACGCCGCGCTGGAAAAGCTCTTTGACGAGGGCGTGCGGGAGGCCCTGGTGGGGAACCTGGGCCATGTGTTCCTGGCGAAGAAGGCCGGCATGAAGATGCGCGCCGACTTCGGCCTCAACGTATTCAACTCCCTGAGCCTGGAGAAGCTGCGGGAGGCGGGCTTCCTGTCCGCCACGGCCTCCTTTGAGCTGCGGCTGAGTCAGATCCGGGACTTGCTGAAGCCAATGGACACGGAGATCATCATCTACGGTCGGCTGCCTCTGATGATCTCGGAACAGAGCCTGGTGAAGACCACCGTGCAGGACACCGCTCAGCTCTCAGACCGGATGGGCTCCGTGTTCCCGGTTGCCCGGGACTTCGGGGATCGCACGGTGATCTATAACGCCCACAAGCTGTATCTGGCCGATAAGAAGGAAGATCTCTACGCCACCGGCGCCTGGGGATTGCGCCTGCTGTTCACCAATGAGAGCGGCCGGGAGTGCGTGGAGGTGGCCAAGGGTCATCTGGGCCTCTCGGACTACAGACCCAATGTGCTGACACGGGGGCTGTACTACAGAGGCGTGGAATGAAGTGAATAATGAATAATGAAAAATTGTGGTGTCGCCTTCGGCGACGGATTACAATCAGTTCCCCGCAGGCGAGATACCGCGATTCTTCAGCATTCAGTATTCATTTTTAGAGGGAGAAATAAAAGCGTATGCATATCGTTTTGGCCTCGGCGTCTCCCCGGCGGAGAGAGCTGATGGAGATGCTGCGGGTGCCGAATTTGAAGATCCTTCCCGCGAAAGGGGAGGAGATCCCGCCGGAGCATGCCGCGCCGGAGCAGCTGGTGGAGGCGCTCTCCGCCGCCAAGGCGCGGGAGGTGGCGGACCAGTGCGCTCCGGAAGACGTGGTCATCGGAGCGGACACCATCGTGTGGGTGGACGGCCGCCCCTTTGGCAAGCCCCACAGTGAGGAGCAGGCTGCGGCCATGCTGCGGCGCCTCTCCGGGGATGTGCACGAGGTCTATACCGGCGTCACGGTGATCCGCGACGGCCGGGAGCGGAGCGAGGCGGAGCGGAGCCTGGTGCGCTTTCGCCCGCTGACCGAGGAGGAGATCGCCCGCTATATCCGAACCGGCGAGCCTATGGACAAGGCCGGCGCCTACGGCGCCCAGGGGCTTGGCGCTCTCTTTGTGGAGCGCATAGAGGGAGACTTTTTTAACGTGATGGGTCTGCCGCTGTGCAGACTGGGCAAAATGCTGAAAGAGCAGGGAGTGGAAATCCTTTGAAAGAGTATCTGAAAAAATACGGCGTGCGCATGGGCATCGTCGTGGCCGCCTCGGCCTTCCTGATCCTGGTGGGAGCCGCCGCCCGAAACGGGATCGGCTTTGTGCAGAATCTGACCGGAATCGTGGCCGCGCCTATGCAGAAGGTGCTGAGCTCCACCGTCAACTGGTTCAACAGCATCTACGGCTATCTGTATGAGTATGACGCCCTGATGGCGGAGAACGAATCGCTGCGGATGCAGCTGGCGGAGGCACAGCAGTCCGCCCGCGAGGGTATCGAGGCCTCGGAGGAGAATGTGCGCCTGCGGGAGGCGCTGGAGCTGCGGCAGAAGCACACGGACTATGTGATGGAATCCGCCAAGGTGGTGCTCTGGTCTTCCTCCAACTGGTCGTCCTCCTTCACCATCAGCAAGGGGCGCTCCAGCGGCATCGAGCTGGGCGACCCGGTGGTCACCGAGTACGGCGCGCTGGTGGGGCAGGTGACGGAGCTGGGCGAAAACTGGGCTACCGTCAGCACCCTCATTGATGTGGACATGAGCGTGGGCGCCTATGTGGGCTCCTCCGGCTCCTCCGGCATGGTGGTGGGCGAGTATGCGCTGATGATGGACAAGACCGCAAAGCTCACCTTCCTGGCGGACGGCGCCCAGATCTTTGTGGGGGACGAGGTGCTGACCTCCGGCTCCGGCGGCGCCTTTCCGGCGGGGCTTGTCATCGGAACGATCTCCAATGTGCAGACCGAGGCCGGCGGCCAGATCGAGTATGGCATCGTGACCCCCCAGTGCGAGCTGGACAGTCTGGTGCAGGTCTTTATCATCAAGGACTTTGAAGTGGTTGAATAAGGGTTTAGAAGAGGTAGTATGACTTTTCGAGAATTCTTTATCCGATACATGATGCCCAAGGTGGAGTGGAAACGGGTGCTGCGCTATCTGCTGTACCTGCTCCTCTGCCTGATCGCGCAGACCATGCTGCTCTCCCGCACCCGGATCGCGGGCATCTGCCCCTATGCGCTGCCGGCTGCGGCCGTGGCGGTAGGGATGTTTGAAGGCCCCGTCGCCGGCGTGCTCTACAGCCTTCTGCTGGGCTTTTTTGCGGACATGGCCTTTGTGGAGAATACGGTGCTCTTTACGGTGATGTTTCCTCTGCTGGCCTTTGCCACGGGCTTTGTGGCCCAGTTTTTCATCAACCGCCGCTTCTTCGCCTTCATGGGCGCGGCTGTCCTGGGGCTGCTGATCACGGCCTTCGGGCAGATGCTGCACACCTCCACCATGGACGGCTTTTCCGCCGTCATGATCCGCACGGTGCTCCTGCAGACCCTGTGGTCGCTGCCTCTGGCGGCGCTGGCCTACATTTTCCCGGCGAAGTGGAGCAGCTACGCCCCGGCCACCAAGGGAGAAAAGTGACTTCGGAGTTCGGCGTTATAGGGAAACGGGAGCCCCAATGTAGGGCTCGGCGTCCTCGATGACCCGTCTCCCCCTTGGGGGAGCCTGTAAAGAAGGAATACCCCTCAGTCACGGCGCTTGCGTGAGACGCGCCGTGCCAGCTCCCCTTAGGCAGGGGAGCCTGTAAGGAAGGAGAACCCCTTCAGTCCGCTTCGCGGACAGCTCCGCCTTGCGGTGCCTGAAAAAGCACCCCTTACCTAAAGGGGGTGGCCGCGCGGAGCGAGGCCGGGGGATACCTAAAACTTCACAGCGCCCGCCAAAAGCGCTCAAGGATCGCACAAACCCCTCAGTCACGGCGCTTGCGTGAGACGCGCCGTGCCAGCTCCCCTTAGGCAGGGGAGCCTGTAAGGAAAGGATTGCAATGAACAGAATCATCAAGCCCGGCCGTGTGACCGCCATGGCGATCTTTTTCGCCCTGATCATGGTGATCTATCTGGCCTTCCTGTATAATCTGCAGATCGTGCAGGGCGAGATCTACTACAACCAGAGCAAGGAGATCACCAACACCAGGCGCACGATCACCGCTGCCCGGGGCAATATCCTGGACCGCTACGGCCGCGTTCTGGTGAGCAACAAGGAATGCTATAACCTGAAGATCGACACCACCAAGCTCTTCAACAGCAATGACGACCCCAACGCCGTCATCCTGGAGCTGGTGCGCATGGTGGAGAGCTATGGCGACGAGTACACCGACGACCTGCCCATCACCATGACGCCCCCCTTTGAGTACAGGGCGGATATGACGGACATCCAGCGCACCATGCTGGAGGCCTATCTGGCCGACCCCGGACGCAGCTCGCTGCCGGATAACCCCAGCGCGGTGGAGCTGCTGAGCTTTATGCGCACCCGTTATGACATCGACAACAGCTACTCCGCCGAGGAGATGCGTATCATCGCCGGTGTCCGCTACTCTATCAACGTCCGCTACGCCATCCCCACCGCTGACTATATGTTCGTCGAGGACGCCAGCATGGAGCTGATCTCCTCCATTATGGAGAACAAGCTCCCCGGTATCGAGATCGAGCGCGCCTACGTCCGGGAGTACGGCACGGAGTACGCCGCCCACCTGCTGGGCTACACCGGCCTCATGACCCAGGAGGAATATGAGCGCTATTCGCTCTTGAACTACGCCACCAACGCCTATGTGGGCAAGGACGGTGTGGAGTACGCCTTTGAGGAGTACCTGCACGGGGAGGACGGGGAAGTGATCGAGACCCGCAACCCCTCCGGAACGGTGCTGAGTACGGTTTACGAGAAGGAGCCGGTGCCGGGCAACCACGTCTATCTCACCATTGACATCGCCCTGCAGGAGCAGGTGGAGCGCATCCTGGCAAACGGCGTGGAAAACGTGCTCATTAAAGACCGGCGCCAGACCCGCGCGGAGGGCATTGCCCGCGGCGACTATGACCCGGAGATGAAGGATGAGATCACCGGCGCCGCCGCCGTGGTGGTGGACGTCCGCACCGGCGAGCCGCTGGCCATCGCCAGTTGGCCCACCTATGACGTGTCCCACATCATCGAAAACTATGACGAGCTCATGGAGACGCCCAACGCGCCCCTCTTCAACCGGGCCCTGATGGGTGCCTACGCTCCCGGCTCCACCTTCAAGCCCTGCGTGGCCATGGCGGCGCTGACGGATACCAGCATCGAGTTCAATACCGAGACCCGCATCAAGTGCGAGGGCGTCTTCACCAAGTACGCTGCCGAGGGCTACGCCCCTGAGTGCTGGATCTGGAACGCCATGGCGCCGGAGCACTATACCCACGGCAACGACAACGTGACCGAGGCCATCCGCGATTCCTGCAATTACTTCTTCTATTCCGTGGGTCATGACCTGGGCGTTACGGTCATGGGCGAGTATGCCCACAAGTTCGGCCTGGGGGTACCCACCGGCATCGAGCTGGTGGAGACGGTGGGCAACATGTCCTCCGAAGCCACCCACCGGAATTTCGTGGACGATGACTGGCACATTGGTGATACCATGCAGGCCGCCATCGGCCAGTCCGACAGCATTTTCTCTCCGCTGCAGCTGGCGGAGTACTGCGCCACCGTGGCAAACTCCGGCACCCGTTATTCCGCCTCCATCCTCAAGTCCGTCCGCAGCTATGACTACAGCGAGAAGATCTACGAGCGGCAGCCCGAGGTGCTGAGCCGGGTGGAATCTCCCGAATACAACTGGGCGGCGGTGCACAAGGGCATGTACCTGGTGCTGCACGACTGGTCTGCCAACGCGCCCAACTGCGAGGTCTGGGTGGACTGCGCCTGGGAGGTGGCCGGCAAGACCGGGACTGCCCAGAAGGGCGAGAAGATCACCAACGACGGTATTTTCATGTGCTACGCCCCCTATGACGATCCGGAAGTCGCCATCGTCATCGTGGTGGAGCGCGGCGGCAGCGGCGCCAGCACCCAGTTCATGGCGCGGCAGATCATGGACGCCTACATCAACATCAAGAGCTACAAGGACACCTCCGAGGAGGAAATGATCCTTCTGCGCTGATAAGCTTTCCTTTAAATGGAATTTCTTCGGGAAAAAGCCTTGCAGGATGAGAAAAAACAAGCTATAATGGCACGATAAAAAACAGAAGGAGTTGAGAAGCGTGAACATCGCCCTGATGGCACATGATCGAAAAAAAGAATTGATGGTGCAGTTTTGTATTGCCTACTGTGGGATCCTGGCGGAACACAATCTCTGCGCCACCCATGTGACGGGAAAGCTGGTCTCCGAGGCCACGGGGCTGCCCATCACGCTGTATCTCCACGCGGATCAGGGCGGAGCCCAGCAGATCGGCGCCCGCATCTCCTTCAACGAGATCGACCTGGTGCTGTTCTTCTGCGACCCCGCCAATCCCAAGGGCTTTGAGGACATCAACAAAGTGGAGCGGCTCTGCGATCAGTATCAGATCCCCTTTGCCACCAACGCCGCCACGGCGGAGGTGCTGGTGCAGGGCCTGCGCCGGGGCGATCTGGATTGGCGCAACATTGTCAATCCGCAGAAACGCTGAAATGAGGCCGTAGGGGCGGCTGTCAGCCGCCCGCTCTATCGGTACGCGGGCGACCGGAAAGGTCGCCCCTACACATTCTATCTGACAGGAGTTTTTTCTATGGCGAAAGTTGCACCCCGGACCCTCTCCGGCTTTATGGAGCTCGGCCCCCGGGATCAGATGAAAATGGAGCGGATGATGCAGGCCCTGCGGGAGAGCTATTCTCTCTTCGGCTTCACCCCGCTGGACACGCCGGTCATCGAATCGGCGGAGGTCTTGCTTGCCAAGGGCGGCGGCGAGACGGAAAAGCAGATCTACCGCTTCCAGAAGGGAGACAGCGACCTGGCTCTGCGCTTTGATCTGACGGTGCCCCTGGCCAAATACGTGGCCGCGCACTATGCGGAGCTGTCCTTCCCATTCAAGCGCTTTCAGATCGGCAAGGTCTACCGGGGCGAACGGGCCCAGCGGGGCCGCTTCCGGGAGTTTTACCAGGCGGACATCGACGTGATCGGCGATGGGAAGCTGGACATCCTCAACGAGGCGGAGATCCCCGCCGTGATCTACAGCACCTTTTCCCGGCTTGGGCTGCGGAAGTTCAAGATCCGCGTCAACAACCGCAAGATCCTCAACGGATTCTACGCCATGAACGGCATGAGCGAGAAGGCCGGGGAAATCATGCGCACTGTGGACAAGCTGGACAAGATCGGCCCTCTTAAGGTCAAGGAGCTGCTCATCAACGAGGTCAAAATGCTGCCTGACAAGTCGGAGAACGTGCTGGACTTCATGGCCATCCAGGGGGACAACGCTTATGTGCTTTCCCGGCTGGAGGACTACCGGGGCATGGACGAGACCTTCGACCAGGGACTGGACGAGCTCATCACCGTGACGAAGTATCTCAAGGACTTCGGCGTGCCGGAGGAGGATTTCGCCATCGACCTGACCATCGCCCGGGGTCTGGACTACTACACCGGCACTGTGTACGAGACCATCATGACCGAGCATCCGGAGATCGGCTCCGTCTGCTCCGGCGGCCGCTATGACAACCTGGCGGAATATTATACCGACAAGCAGCTCCCCGGCGTGGGCATCTCCATCGGCCTGACCCGGCTCTTCTATGTGCTCAACGAGCAGAAGCTGCTGTCGGATGAGATCATCACCGCCCCCTGCGACGCGCTGGTGATCCCCATGACCGAGGAGGTCGGCCTCGCGGTGGCGGCTGCTACCGTGCTGCGCCAAGGCGGCGTGCGCACCCAGCTCTACGGCGAGAAGCGCAAGTTCAAGGCCAAGATCGGCTATGCCGATAAGATCGGCGTGCCCTATGTGGTGCTGCTGGGCGAGGATGAGATCGCCGCCGGCGAGGTTTCCGTGAAGGACATGCAGACCGGTGAGCAGCAGCGCATGAAGCCGGAGGAGGCCGCCGCTTTTATCCGCGAGAGCGTGGAAAAGCGCAACAGCGGCGCGGTCATAAGGGAATAATCGTAGGGGCGGCTACCAGCCGCCCGCATATGGGAAGGAATACCCCTCAGTCCGCTGCGCGGACAGCCTCCGCCTTGCGGTGCCCGAAAAACGCTGCGCACATTCGTTTGCTTGCGTTTTTCGACCGCTGCGGAAATTCCGGCTTCGCTTCCTCTGCCACCGGCAGCGCGAAGCCGCAATTCCCCTTTCAGGGGAGCCTATAAGGAAGAAATACCCCTCAGTCCGCTACGCGGACAGCTCCCCTTAGGCAGGGGAGCCTACAAGGAAGGAGATTGGAAATATGACACAGAACCGTACGCATACCTGCGGAGAGCTTCGGCTGGAGCACGCGGGACAGAAAGTGAAAATCGTCGGCTGGATGGAAAACGTGCGCGTGGTGGGCGGAAACCTGGCCTTCGTGGTCGTTCGCGACTTCTACGGCACTACCCAGGTCGTGGCCGAGACCGAAGATATGGTCGCCGCTTTCCGCGCCATCACCAAGGAATCCACGATTTCCGTGGAGGGCACGGTGCGCGAACGCGCCAGCAAGAACCCCAAGCAGCCCACCGGTGATATCGAGATCGTCCCCGAGAAGGTGGAGATCCTGGGCCGCTGCCGCTACAACGAGCTGCCCTTTGAAATCAACCGCAGCCGGGACGCGGACGAGATGCAGCGTCTCAAGTACCGCTACCTGGATCTGCGTAATCCCGCCGTGAAGCAGAACATCATTCTGCGTTGCAACGTGGTCTCCGCCCTGCGCCAGGCCATGACCGAGCACGGCTTCCTGGAGATCACCACCCCCATCCTGACCGCCTCCTCTCCCGAAGGCGCGCGGGACTACCTGGTGCCCGCCCGCAAGCATCCCGGCAAGTTTTACGCCCTGCCCCAGGCGCCCCAGCAGTTCAAGCAGCTGCTGATGACCTCCGGCTTTGACCGCTATTTCCAGATCGCCCCCTGCTTCCGGGACGAGGACGCCCGCGGCGACCGCAGCCCCGGCGAGTTCTACCAGCTGGATATGGAGATGGCTTTCGCCAGCCAGGAGGACGTGTTCGCCGTGCTGGAGGACGTGCTGCCCCCCATCTTTGCCAAGTACGGTACTTATAACATCGCCTCCTCCGCTCCCTTCAAGCGCATCCCCTACCGGGAGGCTATGGAGAAGTACGGCTCCGACAAGCCCGACCTGCGCATCGATCTGACTGTGGAGGACGTGACCGACCTGTTGCAGGGCACCGAGTTCCCGCCCTTTGCCCCGGGCAATGTGGTCAAGGCCATCGCGGTGTCCGGCTGCGGCCTGACGCGCAAGCAGATCGACAAGCTCTGCGCCGATGTGGAGGTGCAGTCCGGCGCAAAGCCTTATTGGACGAAGCTGGAGAACGGCGCCTTTGTGGGCGGCGTCGCCAAGTTCCTGAACGACCGGGCCGCTTCCCTGATCGAGAAGCTGAGCCTGACGGACGGCTGCCTTGTCGCCTTCGCCGCCGGCAAGTACGACCAGGCTGTGAAGACCGCGGGCGTGGCGCGCAAGCTGCTGGGCGCGGCGGTACCCGGCCATATGGACAAAGAACGCTACGAATTCTGCTGGATCGTGGACTTCCCCATGTACGAGATCGGGGAGGAGTCCGGCGAGCTGGAATTCTGCCACAATCCCTTCTCCATGCCCTCCGGCGGGCTGGAGGTGCTGCTGAAGGCCGAGCGGGGCGAGATCGATCCCCTCACCATCACCGCCGACCAGTATGACCTGGTCTGCAACGGGGTGGAGCTCTCCTCCGGCGCCGTGCGGAATCACGATCCCGAGATCATGATCAAGGCCTTTGAGATGGTGCGTCTGGGCGAGGAAGACGTGAAGAAGAAATTCCCCGCCATGTACAACGCCTTCTGCTACGGCGCGCCCCCTCACGCGGGCATTGCCCCGGGCGTGGACCGCATGGTCATGCTCCTGGCGGGCGAGGACTCCATCCGCGAGGTCATTCCCTTCCCCATGAACAAGAACGCCCAGGACGTGCTCATGGGCGCCCCCTCTGAAGTCACCCAGAAGCAGCTGGACGAGCTGCACATCAAGGTGACGGCGGAAGAATAATTCATAAATGTAGGGGCGGCCCTTGCGGCCGCCCGTTTTCAAGTGTGGTGATTGTATGTTCGCACGCGTGAAAAGTCTGGGCGTCAGCGGCATCGGCGGCTACGGCGTGACCGTGGAGGTGGACATCTCCAACGGCCTGCCCGCCTTTGACATCGTGGGACTGCCGGACGCGGCGGTGAAGGAGAGCAGGCAGCGGGTGCATGCTGCGGTCAAAAACAACGGCTTCCGCTTTCCCGTGAGCCGCATGACGGTGAACCTGGCCCCGGCGGACAAGAAAAAAGCCGGCACGCTCTATGACTTGCCCATGCTGGTGGGGATCCTCGCCGCCACCGGGGAGATCAAAAAGCCCGGGGAGGACTGCGCCTTTCTGGGGGAGCTCTCCCTCACCGGGGAGCTGCGCCCCATCGCCGGCGCCCTGCCCATGGCCATCGCCGCCCAGCGGGAGGGGATCCGATCCCTCTTTGTCCCGGCGGAGAACGCCCTGGAGGCCGCCTTTGCCGATGAGATCGCCGTTTACCCAGTGGAGACCGTGGGGCAGCTCCTCAAGCACCTGAAGGGGGAAGAGTCTATCGCCCCCAGCCCCGTCCCAAGCCCGGAGGATTCCCGCCTGGGGCTGCCGGACTTTGCCGACGTGAAGGGGCAGGAGAGCGTGAAGCGCGCCATGGAGATCGCCGCCGCCGGCGGCCACAACATCCTGCTCATCGGCCCGCCGGGGGCGGGCAAGAGCATGATGGCCAAGCGCCTGCCCGGCATCCTGCCGGACATGAGCCGCCGGGAGATGATCGAGGCCACGGAGATCCACTCCGTCGCCGGTCTCACCAGCCGCAAGCGCCCCATCGTGGCCGTGCGGCCCTTCTGCTCGCCCCACCACACCGTTTCCGTGGCGGGCCTTGCCGGCGGGGGGACGATCCCACGCCCCGGCCAGCTCAGCATCGCCCACCACGGTGTGCTGTTTCTGGACGAGCTGCCGGAGTTTCGCTCCGAAGTGCTGGAGGTCATGCGCCAGCCCCTGGAGGACGGGGAAGTCACAGTCTCCCGGGCAGCGGCCACCGTCACCTTCCCCAGCCGCTTCATGCTGGTCTGCGCCATGAACCCCTGCAAGTGCGGCTGGTACGGGCATCCCTCCGGCCGCTGCCGCTGCAGCCCTCAGGAGGTGCGCCGCTACCACAGCCGCATCTCCGGCCCGCTGCTGGATCGGATCGACCTGATCGTAGAGGTGCCGGCCCTGGAGTATGAGGAGCTGAAGAACCGCGTCCCCGCCGAGCCCTCTTCGGAGATCAAAAAGCGGGTGGACGCCGCCCGGGTAGTCCAGCGCCGCCGCTTCGGCGCGGAGAGCACACTGACCAACGCCCGCATGGGCGTGAAGGAAATGCGCTCCTGCTGCGTGCTGGACGCCGAGAGCGACAAGCTCATGAAGGACGCCTTTGAAGCCCTGGGCCTTTCCGCCCGGAGCTATGACCGGATCCTCCGGGTGGCCCGCACCATTGCGGATCTGGCCGGCAGCGAGAGCATCGCCCCGGAGCACATCGCCGAGGCGATCCAATACCGGAGCTATGACTTCGGGGAATAAGAAACGAGCTTGCCGCCCTGGCAAGCTCGCTTTTATCCGCGCATATACAGTTCTTCACAGTCCTGCTGGGCTTGAATCAGCAGGGCTTTTGCTTTTTCCGTCTGCCCTCTCTCCAGCGCAGCCAGCGCGTCGGTGACGACGTTGAACAGGTGAAGATACATGCCCTGGTAGATTTGTTCTGTCTCTTCCATGAAATAGCCTCCAAAAAAACCGTTTCACGTTTATGTGACGTATTCTAAGGCCAAATAGATGGTAATGTCAAGTCAATACGTCTGATAAACGTGGTGATTGACTTGAAAAAGATTCTGTTCGACCACAACAAAAACGTGGTCTCCCGCATTGTAAAGGAAAGAAGGCTTGCCGCCGGACTGACCCAGGCCCAGCTTGCGGCCCGGATGCAGACGATGGGCGTCAACCTGGATCAGCAGATGATCAGCAAGATCGAGAGCAACCGCCGATTTGTGACGGATTACGAGTTGGCCTGCATTTGCAGGGTGTTGAAGCTCAGCACAGAAGAGGCCCTGGCGGATTTCTACGAGAACTACGGAAAAGAATAGAGGATCGGCGCGGGAGCTGTCCCGCGCCGGATTTTTTGAAAAATGTGAGAAAAACTTGATTCTGCTCGGGAAATGCGGTATAAATGACAGAGATTCTATTGAGAACAGGAGCGAGTATGAACGACATTTTGCTTCTCAAGCTGGGGGAGATCGTGTTGAAGGGTCTCAACCGCAAGGGCTTTGAACAAAAACTCATGGGCAACATCCGGCGTCGGCTGGTGCCCATCGGCAAATTCAAGGTGACCTGCATGCAGTCCACGGTGTATGTGGAGGCGCTGGAGGACGGCGCGGACATGGACGCCGCCTTCGAGGCCGTGCAGAAGATCTTCGGCGTGGTGAAGATCAGCCGCGCCGCCGCCTGCGCAAAGGACAAGGACGCCATCGCGCGTCTCGCCATCGACTATTTGCGGGAGGATATGCTGCGGGCCAAGAGCTTCAAGGTGGAGTCCAAGCGCAGCGACAAGAGCTTTCCCATGACCTCCATCCAGCTCAGCCAATATGTGGGCGGGGAGCTGGCCGAGGCCTACCCCAACTGCAAGGTGGACGTGCATGACCCGGAGCTGATCGTGAATCTGGAGATCCGGGATCTGGCGGCCTATGTCCACGCCCAGCCGGTGAACGGCGCCGGCGGCATGCCCGTGGGCTCCAACGGCGTGGCGGTGACCCTGCTCTCCGGCGGTATCGACAGCCCTGTGTCCACCTACATGATCGCAAGGCGCGGCGTGCGCCTCATCCCGGTGCACTTTTTCTCCTTCCCCTATACCTCCCAGCAGGCCAAGGAGAAGGTCATCGAGCTCGCCCGGCTGCTGACTGCCTGGTGCGGCAAAATGACCCTGGAGGTGGTGCCCTTCACCCATATCCAGGAGGAGATCCGGGACAAGTGCCCGGAGGAGTACTTCACCCTCGTCATGCGCCGCTTCATGATGCGCATTGCCGAGCGCATTGCCCTGAGTAACGGCGCCCGCGCCATCGTCACCGGGGAAAACCTGGGCCAGGTGGCCAGCCAGACCATGGAGGCCATGGCCTCCACCCAGGCGGTGCTGAAGCTGCCGGTGCTCCAGCCGCTCATCGGCATGGACAAGGAGGAGATCGTGCAGATGAGCCGCAAGATCGGCACCTTCGACACCTCCATCCTGCCCTATGAGGACTGCTGCACCGTCTTTACGCCGAGACACCCCCGCACCCGCCCCACTGTTTCCGAGGTGGAGCAGGCCGAGAGCGCCCTGAACGTGGACGCCCTGGTGGAGGAGGCCCTGCAGGGGATCGAGCGGATCCGCCTGGACATGGAGGAATGAGCCATGCGCGAGTACAACACCGAAATATTGTCCGTGGGTACCGAGCTGCTGCTGGGGCATATCACCAACACCGACGCCCGGGACATCTCCGAGCTGCTCTCGAAAATCGGGGTGAACGTCCGCTACCACACCGTGGTGGGGGACAATCCCGGCCGCCTTGCAGCCTGCGTGGAGACGGCCAAGGGCCGTGCCGATGTGATCATCACCACCGGCGGCCTGGGCCCCACCTGCGACGATCTGACCAAGCAGATCCTGGCGGAGAGCTTTGGTCTCAAGCTGGTGGAAAATGCCGCCGAGCGGGAGGGACTTTACGAGTATATCCGCACCGGCAAGGACTTCACACCGAATAATTATGTCCAGGCCCTGCTGCCGGAGGGCTGCACCGTGTTCCATAACCGCTGGGGCACCGCCCCCGGCTGCGCCTTCGAGGCGGAGGGCAAGATCGTCCTGATGCTGCCCGGGCCGCCCAACGAGTGCGTGCCCATGTTCCGGGAATACGCCGTGCCCTATCTGAAAAAGCTCTCCGAGGAGCAGATCGTGTCCCACTCCGTCCGCATCTTCGGCATGGGGGAGAGCGCGGTGGACGATCTCTTCGCCGAGGAGATGAACGCCATGAAAAACCCCAGCATGGCGCCCTACGCCAAGGAGTGCGACTGTCTGCTGCAGGTGACCGCCAAGGCGAAGAGCGAGGCGGAGGCCGAGGAGATGATGGCCCCCGTGATCGCGCATGTAAAGGAGCGCCTGGGGGACTATGTCTACGGCATGGACGTGGAGTGCATCGAGGAGGCGGTGCTGCCGCTACTCAAGGAGCGAGGCTTGACCTTTGCCGCCGCGGAGAGCTGCACCGGCGGGGACGTGGCCCGGCGCATCACTGAGATCCCCGGGGCCAGCGCCGTGTTCGCCGGCGGCTGCGTCACCTATACCAACGAGGTCAAAGCCCGACTGCTGGGCATCGACCTTGACCTGATCGAGGAAAACGGCGCTGTCAGTGAGCCGGTGGCCCGCCTCATGGCAGAGCGGGTCCGGGCGATCACCGGGGCGGATATCGGCCTTGGCGTCACGGGCCTGGCCGGCCCGGACGGGGACGGCGTCCACGAGGTGGGCACGGTCTTCGTCTCCATGGCCGTGGAAGGGGAGACCTTTGTGCGCGAGCTGCACCTGGGGACCTTCCGCACCCGCAGCTTCATCCGGAGAATGGCGGGCAACCATCTCTACGATATGATGCGCCGCTGGCTCACGGGGCGTCCGGTATAAGAAAAACGGAGTGGATGACACTCCGTTTTTCTTTTTTGAAGGAATGTTCATAATCATTTTGGGCTTTGTTCATGCCAAGTTCATCAATCTGCGCTACAATGCGACCATAAAGATCAGAACAAAAGAGGTTCATTGGCATGTCAGAGCCGGAAGCATCGTTTCATAACGCTGAACCGCAGGGCTTTGAAAACAGTGCGGGCGAGGAGCAGGGACGCCTTGACGGCGCTCCGTCCCCGGCGGCAGGGGAAAACCCCTTTTACGCCGACGCGCACTATGAGCCCGCCGGCTCCACCACCACCCCGCCCCGCTACTACACCCCGCCGGTGCGGCAGGAACGCGTGAAGCGTGAGCGCCCAGCGAGAACGCGGGAAAAGCGGAGCGTACACCTGGGCACGGTGATCGCTGCCTGTCTGATCTGCGCGATCCTGGGCGGGATCCTGGGCGCCGGCCTGAATTATTGGATGACCGAGACCCGCTTTGTCGCTGTGGAGCGCGCCCTGGCCCAGAACGCCTCGGAGAATGAGGCGAACGCCCAGGCCATCGCAGCCGTCTCCCAACGGCAGAGCAGCCCCGCCATGCCGGTTGTCAGCGCCTCCGGGGGGCTGAACCCCGCTGAGATCTATCGTCAGGCCTGCCGGCAGGTGGTCTGGATCACCACCAGGATCACCACCACCAACCATTTCGGAAGTGTCAAGGAGGCAAAAATCTCCGGCTCCGGTTTCATCCTCTCGGAAGACGGGATCATCCTCACCAACTACCATGTGGTGGAGGCGGCGGATGTGGCCGACTTGCCGCTCACCGTCATCCTGTATGACGGGACGGAGTATGAGGCGCAGATCCTCGGCAGGGAAGAGGTAAACGATCTTGCCGTGCTGAAGATCGAAGCCACCGGGCTCACGCCCGTGACCATGGGCGACAGCGACGCGATCCAGGTGGGCGATGAGATCTATGTGGTGGGCAACCCCATGGGCGAGCTGGAGTTTTCCATGTGCTTCGGCCATGTGGGAGCCCTGGATCGGATCATCTCCACCGATGAGGCGGAAGATATTCCCATGTTTCAGCTGGACGCCGCCGTAAACAGCGGCAACTCCGGCGGCCCGGTGTATAACGCCAGAGGTGAGGTCGTCGGCGTGGTCACCGCCAAGTATCGCGGCGACACGGTGGAAGGTCTGGGCTTTGCGATCCCCTCCAACGACGCGCTGCGCATCGCGGAGGATCTGGTGACCAATGGCTATGTGACCGGCAAGGCCTATATGGGCGTCTGGCTGGATGAAGGCTACAATTCCATTGCCGCCCAATACTATGGCTTGCCCCTGGGGGCCTATGTCCAGGGCGTGGAGGCGGGAACCGCCGCTGCCCGCGCCGGCCTGCGCCCCGGCGATATTATCACCGCCATCGGAGAAGACCCGGTGGAGAGTCCATCGGATCTGGGCAGCATCCTCCGGCAGTACAGTGCCGGGGACAGCGTTAAGATCAGCGTCTACCGCGCGGGTGAGAACCTGACCGTGACCTTGGTTTTTGACGAAAAGATCCCCGCATCTGTTTCCGAATCCCCCGCGGGGGACGATCAACCCTGATACTTTTCTACTCCTTTATATCCTCTCTTTTCTCCCAAACGAAGGGCCGCAGGTCAAAAGCCTGCGGTTCTTTGTTTGCGAAAAAACTTAAGGAAGCCTCTTGATTTTTCGGCATTTTCCTGTACAATAACAGGGTATGAATTTTTTCTCTTGGAGGAAGAAAACAATGACTTATGAAATGGACATCTGTGGCCTGAAGCGGGATCTGCCCCTGTGCAAGGTGACAGACGATCTTTACATCGGCGCCTTTGTCATGTTCGGTGACGTGGAACTGACCGTGCACTGTGCCGCGGAGCTCTTGAAGCGCGCCCCGGAGTATGACTATCTCCTGGCGCCCGAGGCCAAGGCCATCCCCTTGCTGTACGAGATGGCGCGGCAGAGCGGCGCGGACAAGTATTTCGTGGCGCGCAAGGGCGCCAAGGCCTACATGTCCGGAACCTTTGAGGTCAGCGTGAAGTCCATCACCACCATGCATGTGCAGAAGCTGGTGCTGGATGCGGCGGACGCCGAGCTGATCCGCGGCAAGCGGGTGCTCATTCTGGACGACGTGATCTCCACCGGCGAGAGCCTGCGGGCGACGGAGGAGCTGGTCAAGCAGGCCGGCGGTATCGTGGCCGGCAAGATGGCCGTCCTGGCCGAGGGTGACGCCATCAACCGGGACGATATCATCGTGCTGGGCCACCTGCCCCTCTTCAATGCCGACGGGACCGTCAAGGCCTGATTAACACAAACCTGATTAACACAAAAAAGGACGCGGATGCAAGCGCATCCGCGTCCTTTTAGTTGCCTTAATATCCGAAAAAGTGCCGGTGCAGCAGCCATAGCACAAGCAGATGGGCGGGGTAGAAGACGTAGCAGGCGTATTTGGCTGCCTTGCCGCGGATGAAGCCCCGTTCCCCGCTATAGAAGCTCATGGGCACATAGGCCAGGGCGACTCCCGCCCACCAGGGCAGCAGCACGATCCCGGCGAAGAGCTGCATCAGCGGCTGTTCCGAGAGAAGCCAGGTCAGCAGAAGGAAGAGAAAGCCTTTCCAGCCATAGTCCGCCTTCGCCAGCACCGAGGCGCCGAAGAGAAGCAGCACCAGAAGGCTGGCCTTCCAGGGCTCTTTCCGAAAACGGTCCAGCGCCCAGATCCCCAGAAAACCCAGAAACAGCGTGAAAAACACGTTCTGGTGGGGGTGGGAGAAGCTGCCTGTGTTGAACAGATTGAAGGGCAACTCCGAGAGCAGGGCGAAGAGCAGCAGGCTCAGCGCGTAGCGCTCCCGGCTGCGGGTGTGGCGGTAGCCCTCGGCCAGCAGAAAGCAGAACAGGGGAAAGGCGATGCGCCCGAAGCCGCGCAGCAGGATATACGGGGTAAAGCGGATCCCCAGGAGAACAAAGAGCTGCCTGCCCAGCAAAGGCGAAAAACAGATGGCGCTGTGATCCACCAGCATGGCGAAGAGCGCCAGCAGCTTCAGCGCGCTGCCGCTGAGCGGCCGAAAGCGCCGGGGGAGTATATAGGCCTGCTTCATGCTTCACCTCCGCAAAGAATGATACCTGTATTATAGCCTCATTGCAGAATAAAGACAAGAAAAACCGGGAAGCCGCGCTCCCCGGTTTTTCAATGCTGTATGCTTCAGCCCTGCCCGTTCCAGAAAAACTGCTGGGACTGCTGGGGTGCGGAATTGTCGGTCTGCGCATAATCCTGGCTGAACATGGGGTTGGGACGCAGCGTCTCCAGCAGAGTGGCGGTGGTCTTCACCTCGGCGGAGCTGGTCTTGGTCAGATAGCCCCAGGAGACCACGATGCCCAGCGCCATGAACAGGAAGGTCTGGACGATATCGCCGGTTTCCATGAGCTGACCCAGCCGGTCGAAGTTCTGGAAGGCGAGGCTGATCCCCTGGAAGAAGTTGGCGTGGAAGAATTTTGCAATACCGGATGCGATGTAGAGGAAGTCGGTCAAAGCCACAAACAGAAGGCTGATCAGAATGACGATCACGATGGAGACCTTGTCATTCTTGCCTTTGAAGCGCCGATAGCCGAACATGGCGGCCAGAGGAATCAGGGCGTACAAAAATGCTGAGATCGTGTTGGTGCCGATCATAACAAGAATGGGGACGAGGGAGCCCACCAGCGCACCGAGAATAGCGCCGAGAGTGCCGGTGAGATAGCTGCCGTTTTCCTTGTTCTCCATGGCCTGCTCCTTGGCGGTCTCCAGCTTCTGGTGCATGCAGGCCGCGTGAACAGGCTGATAGGTATTGACCACACAGAGACTGTCCGGCGTGCCGCCGCCGCAGACAGCGCAGGTGACAGCGGGGCTCTGCCCGTGGGCTGAGAGCGCCGCGGCGATGGCGTCCGCCACGCGGACGAACTGATCCACCAGCGGGGTCTTGCCGTCAAAACGATAGGCAAACTGCAGGGCATTGCCCAGATTCATCACCATAGACAGTCCCTTGCCCAACTGCGCACGCAGCTCAGTCCGAAGGCTCTTGGCCAGGTTCTTGTCCTTCTTGTCGGCACGAACGGCGAAGCTCAGCTGAAAAACGGAGTACTGGGCGCTCAGAATGCTCACTGCATAATTGCGCCAGCTGCCGTAGCAGACATTCGCGGTGGTCTCAAAACCGTAGGGTGCCAGAGCAGAGTACAGGGTATTTGCATTGATCATAGAAACGCTTCCTTCCTTTCCTGGAAAACTGAAATATAGTTTATCACAGAAAAGCGGGAATGAAAAGAGAAATCACAGAAAAAAGGAAAGCGTTGACAAAAAAGACCCAAAATTTTATGATAATGCAAAAGGGGGGAGAGCCGTGCAAAAGAGAGGGATCCTGTTGCTGCTGACCGTGCTGCTTGCCCTGGCGCTCTGCGCCTGCGGAGGGGAGCGGGGCGACGTTCCCGCCGTGGAGACGGCCGCACCTGCAGAGGCCACGCCTGTGCCAAGGCCTTCCCCCAGCCCCGCGCCCTCCCCGGAGCCTGTGACCGAGATCGTGCTGAAAAACGACAATCTGCCCGATGACCTGCAGCTGACGGAATATGTTGCCTGCACCAACACCAATACCGAGGCGCAGACCTACCTGGACACCGGCATTTCTCCCACCAACGACACTGCGTTTGTCTTCGATTTCGCCTGCACCTCCGGCTTTCAGACGAAGGACACCTGGTTCTTCGGCTGCTTCGACCGGGATCGGCACATGATGCTGGAGGTGGGCTACCATCAGGGGCAGGGAAACGAGGCACATTTCTACACCGCCACCGGCATCCGATACAGCCAGACGGAGGACCCCGCCGCACGCACCGTGGCCTACCTGCGCCCGGGGGACTACCACTATCCGGATCTTGCAAACGGACGGCAGCTGCGCAGCTTTGAGGAGCCCTGCCCCCAGCACCTGTATATCTTCTCCCGCCAGCACATGAGCTGCGAGATCGCCGGCACTTACGACACTGCCGGGCAGTACGATCTGCAGGTCTACGCCTGCTGTATCTGGCAGGGCGGGGAGCCCGTGGGGGATTATCAGCCCTGCTACTCGGTGAGTACCGGCAGGGCGGGCATGTACGACCTGGTGGAGGGGAAAATGCTCTACAGCGCGGGGGAGGGGGAGCCCGTGGCCGGCCCCGACCTGCTCCCGCCCGGCAGCTGCACCGCGGTGAACGGCCGCATCCAGGGGACAGTGGAGCCGCCGGAGCTCCCGGGCTTCTGCTTCCACGGCTATTACACCGGCTACCGGGGCAGCGGCGTGAAGGTCATCGACGAGACCGGCAAGCCCTGCGGGGACGTGGAGACAGCCGACCGCCTGGTGCTCTACGCCTACTGGACGCGGGACGAGGCCGCCTATGCCCCATGGCGCTGAGGGGCCCAAGGGGATCTTTTCTTTCCCGGAAGTTGACAAATGATTCCGGGGGACATACAATGGTAAAACAACAAAAGCTTTGGAGAAAAACCATGAAAAAAGCAAGCCTGATCGCAATCCTCCTTGCGCTGCTGCTGTTGACGGCCTGCGGCGGGCAGGAACCAGCAGCCTCCGATTCGGAAGTCCCGGAACCGGCGCCTTCCGAAGAACCCACCCCGGAGCCAAGCCCGGAGCCTACGCCTGAACCTACCCCGGAGCCGACCCCCGGGCCGCTGCTGTTTCCCGACGGCAGCCTTCATGAGCGTGACGAAAGCAGCCTGGATCTGAGCTGGCTGCAGCACGAGGACGCGGCGCAGGTGGCGGAGCTGCTGCGGGAGATGCCGGAACTCACCACGGTGGAGCTTGGCGCGGACAATGTCCTGACCGCGGAAGCGGCGGCGGAGTCTGCGGAGGAGGAGCCCGAGGAGGAGCTGCCCGAGAGGGAACGCCTGGAGTGGGCGGACATCCGCATGCTGCAGGAAGCGGCGCCCCAGGCGGAGTTTTTGTATCGCTTCCGCTTCTATGGCAAGGACTTCACCCTGCAGGATGAGGCCATGGATCTCAACCACCGGCAGATGGACGACGAGGGCGCCGCCGTGCGGGAGATCCTGCCCTGCATGAAGCACTGCACCTATGTGGATATGGATTTCTGCGGGGTTTCCAACGAGGCCATGGCGCAGATCCGGGATGAGAATCCCCAGATGGAAGTGGTCTGGCGCATCTGGTTCGGGAACCGGGATTACTACAGCGTCCGCACCGACGCGGAGCGCATCCTGTCCTCCGACCCGGCCTCCACGCTGCTGGATGAAAACACCGTTGCGCTGAAATACTGCACCAAGGTCAAGTATCTGGACCTGGGTCACCGCCCCACCCTGCACGACTTTAGCTTCCTGGGCTATATGCCGGATCTGGAGGTCGTGGTGGTCTCTCTCAGCGGATGGACGGATCTCTCCTGCCTGGCCAACTGCCCCCATCTGGAGTATCTGGAGATGTGCTGCCCCCATGTGAAGGGCAATATCGACATCAGCTTCCTGAAGGATCTGAAAGAACTGCGGCACCTGAACATCACCTACCTGGGCGAAAATGTGATCGGCTATGAGGTGCTGGCGGAGATGCCCTATCTGGAGCGGCTTTGGATCGGACGCTACACCGATATTCCCAAGGAATTTCTGGAGACGCTGCCGGAGAAGCTGCCCAACACGGAGATCAACACCACCACCTACACCGGCTGCGTGGATACCTGGCGCTTCACCGCGGGCGGCGGCCGGGCGGTGCCCCGCTATGAGCTGCTGCTGAAGCAGTTTGATTACAACAATTATGACCGGGCCTGTTCCGCGTTCTTCAACGACCCGCTGTATGAACCCCATAAATAACGAGAAAGAGCACCTCCGGCAGCGCTTCATAAGGAAGTTGCTTTGAAGGCGGTAATTACCTGCTCAAAAGGATATGAAACAGGCGTGACCATTGCGGTCACGCCTGTTTTGCCATTCTGTTTATGGATTTTTTGGGGGCAAATCCGATGCTCGCTATAAATGTGGACAACAAAAAACCTGTTCGACAAACCGGAATTTGAATTTCCCAAAATCATAGGCATCCGCCAGTGATTATAGGGTTTTAATGAAATCCTCTGAAACCGTTGAAAACAAAGGATTTTCCGCAATCTGCTCACCGAATCCCTCTATTAAATGTTACACCGTTTCTACAACGCCCGAGCCGCTCATAAGGGCAACAGCAAGGGCAAGCAAAACCCATAACAGGATATAACAAGGTGTGGCAATCGGGAGCCTGTGACATATGTGCGAATACATCAACGACGCTATTATACAGGAGGGTTTCACAATGGAAAAGACCATTTATGACGAGAACAACGGATTGTGGTACGAGCTGCGAGGCGACTATTACATCCCCTGCCTTGCAGTACCAGCTCAAGAAGAAAGACCTATCGGCATCTGGGGACGACGGCACCTTCAATACATTAAGAAGGAGCACAAAACCCTGTACACGGAACTGCTGACCAGCGGCAGGCTGAACACCTACCTTGCCGACATCAACGAACAGGCGACGGAGCAATTTCTCCTACTGACGAAGCAGATGGCGGAGCGTGAAGAAATAACCGAACAGCTCAAGGCACAGGATCAAATGCTGTGGGTACAGCGGATGAACAACATTCGAGATCGGGCAATGGAGATCGTAAACCATGAGCTGATTTACGTATAATGTATCTGGCGGCGGGGAACAAGCCCCGCCGCTACTGTTACAAAGGGGCTATTGCATCATGTGCTATAATAACCATGCATTTCAATGTGACGAATTCCCCGGTTTTCCGGTCTATATAGGTGAAAGGCCTTATCACGAAAGAAAGGAGCGAAGCATGGAAGATAACCAAATTGTGGAATTATACTGGGCACGCTCTGAAAAAGCCATATCGGAAACTGCTGACAAGTACGGACGGTATTGTTATTCTATCGCCTACAACATTCTACATAGTAATGAAGACAGTGAAGAATGTGTTAATGATACCTATCTGAGCGCATGGAATGCTATGCCAGATCAACGGCCAAGCAAGCTACGTGCTTTCCTCGGCAGGATTACCCGCAATCTTTCCTTGAAAAAATGGGAAAAGTACACCGCTGAAAAGCGCGGCTCAGGACAAGTTTCCCTTGCACTTGATGAATTGCAGGAATGCATCCCTGCTACAGAATACACTAATCAGATCGTTGATGATCTTGTGCTGGCAGACCTGCTGAACCGCTTCCTCGCATCTCTAAATGTGGAAAAAAGAAGAATCTTTATGCGTCGGTATTGGTATCTAAGCCCCATCACAGAAATAGCAACAGATTTTTCAGTCTCTGAAAGCAAAGTGAAAATGTCTTTGCTTCGTTCCAGGAATGAATTGAGGCTGTTACTTGAGAAGGAAGGTATTGAGCTATGAAAGAAAAACGGATTTTAAACGCACTTGGACAAGTAGACGGATTTTATATTGAAGATGCTGCGCCAGCAAAACAGAAAGCCAAAAAGCCCTTATGGATCAGATGGGTTGCTACCGCCGCTTGTCTGATGCTGTTTGTTGCTGTGGTTGGAATTGTAGGAACTAATCAAAACTGGTTTGCCACGAAGGAGAATCCTGAGCACGAAGCCGAGAATAACGATGCTGTAATTGATACAGAACACAAAGAAAAGGTTTCGCTGATTGACTCTGATCTTGATGCCGAGTTCGGGTATCTGTTCCCTACAGCGGTTGAGAAAGGATATTTATTGACTCCGAATGGCATCGAAATATATGGTGACTCGCCAAGAGTACTGCAGGCGTCATTTACCAATACGGAAATAAATGATACGCTTCTCATCAGAGTTGCTCCGAACGGCTATTATGGGGAAGTGGAATACGATACCGTAATGTATGGGGCAAACAGAACTGACGGGACAAGGCCCTCCATGATTTATTATCAGAACAATGGAATGACAATCATGTATCAGTTTGAAAAAACTGACATTGCACGGTTGGATGGTGAAGCAGCCGAACGTCTGTATGCAATGATTCACTCTGCGATATACTTCGATAGCAACTCTGCTGGTTCTGGATATGAAGGAGACGACGAACTGGAAGATATCGACGTGCCAACTAACTAACAATATTCAAGCTATAATCGCCCTGCAAGCCTCAAACTTGCAGGGCGTTTCTATGTATGCACCGCAGGGACCTCCTGTGGTGTGTTTTTCTGTCTTAGCGTCCTCTGTCATAATCGTGGCTGCGAGGGCGGGTCTGCTGCCGCCGTGCGTCGTTCCGGCGCTTGGCCTCCGCCTCATTATTCAGAGTGTGAACGAAATGCCCCCTGCACAAATCGACGAAATTGTGCAGGGGGTGTATTTCGCTCTCAAACGGCAAGGCCTGAAAATAATAAAGGCGCTGCCCTCGTTTTGGATAATATGGGCAAAAACAAGGGAAAACGGAGCTATTTATGGTAGCAGGCCTGCGGAAGATGCAGGAATAACAATGGTATTCCGAGAATCGGATCGACAAATCGGGATTTAACGCAATCGCTTTTCCATAACAATCTCATCCTCATCCCTCTGCCCGGTATGATGAAATCCAAGTTTTTCATAGAGACCCTTTGCCGCGTTATCGCCGTCGATATAGCAAAGAACGACTCTGTCGTATTTCCCGTCAGCTTTCATCCTGTCCAGAATCATCTCAGCTGCTTTTAGCCCATATCCTTTTCTTTGATAACGCTGGTCGATAAAGAACTGACTGAAGTCATAAGCTTTCCATTCATCAAAGTCATGATACATGGCCATTCCAATCGGGATATCACCATCATATATTACGAAAGCTTGACTTCTATCATTCCGATAAGCATAAGCCCTTGCCAGTATCCCGGAACTGTTAGACACATAGTTGCACTGATCTTCACGGACAGATAGACCAAGTCTCCAGTTATCTGGTGTAATCGTTTCTAAATGAAGCATAATTACCCTCGCAAATCCAGTTTGTTTTAATCATTATACCATTGACGACTGGCGTGGTCAATTATCTCGTATTCAAACGTGAAGGAGGCACTTCTTTACGAAGTGCCTCCCTCCGGGTGCTCTTTTCATGTCTCTGGATACGATGTTCAGATGTCGAAGGTGTGCAGTCCGAGCCGGTTGGAGAGATGCTCCATGGCGCGCACCGCGGCCACGCTGTTGCCGTATTCGTCCAGCGCAGGGCCGTAGAGCCCGATACCCATGGCGCCCCGGGGCGCGCAGACCAGGCCGCCGCCCACGCCGCTCTTGGCGGGCACGCCCACCTTCACGCCGAACTTGCCGGAGTAGTCATAGAGCCCGCAGGTGAACATCAGGCTCTTGATGGTGCGCACATGCTCCCGGGCGATGAGCTGCTCCCCGGTGAAGGGGTTCAGCCCGCCGTTGGAGAGCAGCAGCCCCAGGGCGGCCAGAGATTTCGCCGTCACCGACAGGGAGCAGAGCTTGAAGTACAAATCGGCAGTCCGCTCCGGGTCGCCCTGGAGCACGCCCTTGCTCTTGAGCAGATAGGCGATGGCGCGGTTGCGGTTGCCGGACTCAAACTCGCTGCGATAGACCGCCTCGTCCAGGCAGATCTCCGGATCCATGCAGAGCGCGCGGGCGAAGTCTGCGATCTCCTCAAAGCCCAGCTCCTCCTCCATGGTGCTCACCAGCTGGATGGCGCCGGCGTTGATGAGGGGGTTGAAGGGGCGGTTGCTGCGGGTGTCCAGCTTGAGGATGGAGTCGAAAGCGTCCCCGGAGGGCTCCATCATCACGTTGGAGAAGGTCTCCCGATGCCCCTTGATCTTCAGGGACAGCGCCAGGATGATGACCTTGGAGACGGATTGGATGGAAAAACGGGTGTCCGCGTCTCCAAGGGACAGGCCGTGCCCCTCGCCGTCCAGAAGGGCGATGCCGAAGTTGCGGCGGTCTGCCTTGGCCAATTCCGGAATGTAGTCGGCAACCCGGCCGGTCTTGGTCACGGCGCGGCCGATCTCAAAGGCCTCCCGAAAGGCGCTCTCCACTTCCGGAGAGAGCGGGACATTTTGTTCGATTTCGTTCATGATGCGATCCTCTCGATTCTGTTCAAATAGGGCGGCGGTCAAACAGAGGGGGAAACTTCGTCGATGATCCCACCGCCGATCACACGCTCTTCTTTATCATAAAACACGGCGGATTGCCCGGGCGCCGGGGCTCTGACTGGCTTATCGAAAGATACGGCCACTCTGCCATCCCTCCCCATCGCAATTGAGGCGGATTGTCCGTTGTGGTGATAGCGGATCTTCACCGTGCAAGGGATTGCCTCACTCTCCTGCAGTCCGGGAACGCTCAGAAAATGGACGTCCCGGCAGATGAGCGCCCTGCAGAACAGAGATTGCGCATCGCCTAAAACCACTTCGTTTGTCTCCGCACGGATTTCTTTCACATATACCGGCACACCCAAGGCAATGCCGAGACCTTTTCGCTGCCCGACAGTATAGCGAATGATGCCCTTGTGTTTGCCTAAAATATTCCCAGCTTCATCTATAAAAAATCCCTCGCCCGGAAGCGCTGCATCCGCTGTCTTTTCGATAAAGTCTGCATAAGTCCCGTTTGTCACGAAGCAGACCTCCTGGGAATCCGGCTTGGAAGCCACGGGCAGCCCCGCATCCCTTGCGATCTGCCGAACCTCGTCCTTGGTGAGCCGGCCGAGCGGCATCAGCGTTGCCGCAAGCTGCTCCTGTGTGAGTTTGTAGAGCATGTAGGTCTGATCCTTTTCCGCGTGCAGCGCTTTTTGGACAGTGTATCTCCCATTGTCAAGCCGGAGCACAGAGGCATAGTGCCCGGTCGCAATGTGGCTCGCGCCGAGGATCCTGGCGTAATAGAGCAGCTTTTCCCACTTGACAAAGCGGTTGCATTCCACGCAGGGATTCGGCGTCCGACCGCGCAGGTATTCTGCCGCAAACGGATCGACGACCTTCTTTTGAAATTCCAGCGTGCAGTTGACGGGGAGATAGGCGATGCCGAGCCTGTTTGCAACGCTTCTTGCGTCGTCAATCTCACAGCAGCGGCTTTCGCTTCCATCCTCCGACTGCCAGGTGCGCAGTGTGATCCCGATCACATCATACCCGGCCTGCTTCAGCAAATACGCGGCCACCGCGCTGTCTACGCCGCCGGACATGCCCACGACGACCGTATCCATCTTCTTCACCTCCTGCTTTCATGGCGCAAGCATAGCTGAAATCAGTATAACAGTACACGAACCAGAGCTTGATTTCAGCCGACTCCGCTGGGGGCTGAGCTGTTATCTACGCTCCCCGCCGCCGATGATGGCAGTGTGGGAGCCTTGGTGTATCACTGAAACTGGAATTTATGATTCTCTTTGGCTCGCCTTCCACTTAAGCCACAGAGGGCTGAGAAGTGTTGCTTTGGGATCACTTTGAATTCGTTCACAAGGAAATTCCTGACACAATCCACAAGATAGGATGCCCTTATATAAGACGCAGTCCCGTGTATAGCAAACGCCATCCTTATTTCCTTTGATACATCCGGTACATTCTCCAGCGATAAAACTTGGACACTGTCCACAATAGTAGCCACATTTACCGAGTAATCTCTCGTCCATATACAACTCTCCAAATCCCGATTTATTGATTTCTATTTTTCATAGGACAGCGAAACTACAGTTACAGCCCCATTTGACAACAATCCGACAGTCTCAACCTCTCGAAAAGGACCAAATGACAACAATCCAATAGTCTCAATCTCCGATTTTTGCCTTTGATATCGAAACGAGAGTTACAGCAGCGGAATCCCTTGATTCTGCTTTACCGCTCTGTCGAAACTTATCCACACTCCGACAGACCGTCAAAACCCGCAAATGCCCTTATTTCAAGCCTTTGTCAGCACCTCGTCTTCATTTCCTTGACAGCAGAACGACCGTCTCAATAAACTGCAAACCGAGGAACAGATCGACAACAACGGGAATTGTTATTACAGATTCACCACATATTCAGCAAGAGCAAGCGCAATGTCAAAGTGTCCTGGATCATGCTGAGTATGCTTTATCTGCCCCTTTTCTTTTCTCATTGTCCATTCAGGTGCATCCAGCAGATCTCCACCCGTGAAAAACATATAAACTTCATACCCTCTGAAATCGCATACAGCCTGGACAGCAGATCCTTCCATTTCCACAGATATGCAGCCATCCGCCTTGTGTTTTTCAAAGTTATTAACAGTCTCTCTGTAGAAGGCATCCGTTGTCCAGGTCTTACCCAATACATAGGGTATCTTATTCTCTTCCATGAAGTCCCTTACTGTCTTCCAGTTCTTGATCCTGATGTAATCAGAAGCAGGAGCATAATGATAGGATGTGCCTTCATCTCTGTAAGCTTCCGTAGGTATCATAACCTTGCCTCTGCCTATTTCCTTATTAAGACAACCTGCACCTCCGAAATGTATAAGCTTATTTGTCTCCATAACTGTGGTCAATTCTTCAATTGGTGCCACACAAACAGGGGCTCCTACCCATGTCTTAAAGAAGCCATATTTCTTTCCGTTGTAATTGAAGAGATAAGCAGAATGAGCTCCGCTGGCCAATTTGTATTCACCGATTTTTTCACAGTTATAATTCTCTGTTACATACCGCTCTATCTCGTGAGAAAAGGTATATATGACAGCATCTACCTGAACAGTGTTATCATTCTTTTTAACATTAATTTTGGCAGGTGACTTGTCGTCATAGGAATCTACTATCATAAAGCGCTCCTTTCTCTGTTTTACAGCGTTTCTGTGAATCACGATTTACTAACGTTGGCAGCTAAGCAATTATATCCTTTTCAGATACTCGGCATCTCTCGGTTCGTAGGGCACTGAAATGAACTCTTTCTTTTGGTGGTACAAGAGGCATACCGTCTCCGCATGCTCTGTCCAGGGGAACATGTCCACGGGCTGGATCCTCCTCGTTCAGGATGCGCGGTTATTTTGCAGACGGTGGCGAGGCATCATCTGTCCGAGCGGGCTGCCTGCAGAGGTGTTTACTGAATGGCACGGTAGATCTGCTTGCCCCTAACGGAGCCCTCAAAAACCATGCTGATGAAAAAACCCCGTTCAAGAAAGGCTTCATAAGAGTTTCCCGCGGCATCATTGAACCGGAGGATTCGTCCGAGACTGGTCTGCGCGACTTCAATATCGGTGACAGTGCCGGAGACAACGTTCTCCAGGCAACTGCAAATGCTTTGTGCTGTGCGCTCCGAGCAGCGGAGGAGACCAGCAAGCTTCTGGGTTATCTGTTCGTTTTCCATGTTGTCCCCCTACAAGTAGTTCATTGATCTGCAAACCACCGCGCATCTTTCTCAATTGTCTGCGCTTGATAGGCTTTGTGTGCTTCTCTTTGACTCATGCCTTCCCGCATGAAGCCTTCGGTGTTTTTGTAATTGTCATAGCTATCCTGCCAGGATTGGATAGTCTCTTCCGTTGCCACAAAATTCTCCGGATGCACGATTGCCTCGTGCTGATAGTAGTGTCGCATCTCGTGAGTGACGGTTTTGAGCAAACTATAGGAAGGAAAGCCGTTGCTGTCTCCATTTTCCAGGACCCATTGGTTGATATGGACGGAATTGTCAGAAGAAGAATAGTAGCCCATGGTCGCATATCCGTTTTCCGCCTCTTCATACGACCACTGAATCTTCACAGAGGGAAGCCCCAGAATTTCCGAAATTGACGCAATATAGTCATTCAGCATTTGCTTGCGCTCGGCCAAAGAAGCCTTTTTCCATTTCCGTTCAGAATAGTCGTCGCTTTTGCGCAGCTTTTTGGCCTCGCGCTTCATGTACAGATCCATTTCCCGCTCCTGCTGCTTGGTGACGGGCTGGCCTTCCACGCGCTCCTGCTTCTTCGCCTTTTTGATGCCAAGCTCTATGAGGAAAGAGCGGATCTTTTCTTTGACCGTTTCATACCAGTTCTTATCCTCGCCGTTACTGGTACTGGAGTGGACGTCTCCCCCAGCGGCGTTTGACTCCAGACCGCGAAGCCTGGTCTCCGTCTCAGCATAGCCTTGAGCGACATGATGAAGGGCGTCCGCAAACGAGTCCATGCGCGCAGCCTCGTCCAGTATTTGATTCGATACATTTCGCAGGGAGCTTCGTAGACCCTGCTTTGCCCAGGATTCGATGGTGAGATTGGAAAGCACGCTGTTCACGGCATTCTGATAGTTCATGAGGCTTCTGGACAGCTCAAGAAAGGAAGAAGAACTGGAATGCAGTGTAGCTGCGTTTACTTTGATTCTGCTCATGTTGCGGCACCTCCCAGAATGGATTGGGCATGCAGCCGTGCGATCACATTCGTAATAGAGTTGACAAGATCCGCTTTGTCCGGTTCGGACAAATACAGCGTTTCGCCGTCCCGACGCAGATGCACCTGGCGACGGGAATCCCCGTAGAGTTCCATCTCCCGGCTGCTGTCACGGTCGCCTCCCTCATAGAACGAAAGCTCCCAGAGCTTTGTGCAGCCCTCCGCCAGGAGCCGTTCGCGCACGGAAGCAAGCTGATCCGCCGGGCAGGTCATCTGCCCGGTCGTCTCCCGGTTGATAAAAGGCTGAAGGAACTCGGCAATCGCACCGATCAGAAGCGGGAGATGCGGAAGCCAGAGCAATTCATAGTCCTGCGTTTTCTGCAATAGAACGATGACGTCTTCCAAAAAATAGGACGACATTGCTTTGTCCTTCATGGTGACAGAGAAGGCCGAGGAAGCATTTTTCATACAAATCATCAAAAATGACAGTTCTTCCCCCAGCGCATATTTGCCTTCTTCGTCCTTTTCCAGATATCCCTTCTCCTCCAGCGAATGAACAGCCTCAAGGGACCTGTCCGCCGGAATAGGCTCCTGCATGTCCGGGAAACCGGGTAGGCCCGGGAGTTCACAGAACATACGCAGAAATGCAAATTCGTTTTCTGTCAGTTGATAGAGCATCAAGCGTTCCTCCAATGTCTTTGGGTAGAATCAGCATAACATGTTTCTTGCATCGAGCGCTGCCAAAACGCTAAAAGGTACAGAAATCAGGACGAAATGCTTCCGAGCGCGTCTGCATCCTGCGCGCGTCAAAAGACATACCGTCTCAATTAACCGCTAATTGAGAAACAAATCGCCAATCAAAATATATCGAAAGCGGTTAAAGCCTTACGATTTGCTTCTTCTATGGCGCTTGATGGCATTGATTATCTGCAGACCGTCAGTTTCCGCCCCTTTAATTTCTCCGAGAAAATAGTGAGCGGGGATTAAGGACAGAATCAGAATGAACAAATTGATGGAAAGCGCAATGTTGACAAAGGATTCAATCGCATCAGAAGCGATAACTTCTGAATGCAGGGATATACCTCCGAGTTTCGCCAGCAACAGTACGGCAACCAGTATCAGAGATACAACTGGACCGCCTGAAAGCATTGCGATGAGTTTCGCTGTAGTATCTATCTTGTTTATCTCCAATGGTGTAAAAAAGCCGTCAAAAGGGAGGAGTTTTACAGTCAGTCGCTTGGTATTCAGAAGGTTCCTCCCCGAACCTACCCTTATATGCCAATGCCTGTCTCCTGTCGCAATCATATATCCGAGAGCGTGTCCGACTTCATGCAACAAAGTCGAGAGAAAGAACAGCACCCACAAGGCACAAACAAATATGGCCAATTCAATTATAATCGCAACGATCTTAGGCATGAAATACCCCCCCCTCATAAATCCCGCGATTTACCAATCTTATTGCAGGTTTTTCATATAACCGTCATTCTTCGGTTCGTAGGGCACAGAGATGAAGTCTTTCTTATGGTGGTACAAGAGACATACAGTCTCGACGTGCTCCGTCCAGGGGAACATGTCTACTGGCTGGATCTTCTGGACCTTGTAGCCGCCGGCGGTGAGGAGCTTCAGATCCCGGGCGAGGGTCCTGGGATCGCAGGAGACGTAGACCACCCGCTCCGGCGCGCACTTGAGCAGGGAGCGGAGAAAGCGCTCGTCACAGCCGGCGCGGGGCGGGTCGAGGAAGACCACCTCCGGCCGCAGGCCGGAGCGTGCGGTCTGCTCCATGTATTCGCCCGCGTCCCCGGCGGTGAACCAGCAGTTTTTCAGCCCGTTCAGGCGGGCGTTGGCGATGGCGTCATGCACCGCGTCCCGGTTGAACTCCACGCCGATGACCTGCCTGGCCTTGTCGGACGCCGTGATGCCGATGGTGCCGATGCCGCAGTAGGCGTCCAGCACCGTCTCCTTTCCCGTGAGGGCGGCAAAGTCCACCGCGCAGCGATAGAGCTTTTCGGTCTGGATGGGATTGATCTGATAGAAGGAGCGGGGGGAGATGCGAAAGCGCTTCCCGCAGAGCTCGTCCTCGATATAGGACGTGCCGAAGAGCAGCTTCTCCCGGGTGCCCAGCACCACGGGGCCGAAGCGGTCGTTCAGATTCAGGACGATGCCGGTGATCTCCGGGTGCAGCTCGGTGAGCTTTTTTACAAAGGGCTTTTGCAGCGGGAAGATGGGGGACACCGCCACCAGCACCACCAGCATCTGCCCCGTGGCGAAGCCCCGGCGGATCAGCACATGCCGCAGCCAGCCGGTGCCGCTGCGCTCGTCATAGACCTTGATCTTGAACTCCGGCAGCATGGCGCGGATGTCCCGGATCACGGCGTCCGACGCCGCGTCCTCAATCATGCAGTCGTCCACCGGGACGATGGCGTGGCTCCCGGGCTGGTAGATGCCGGAGACGAGCTTCCGCCGGTTATCCAGGGCAAAGGCCGCGTGCACCTTGTTGCGGTAGCGCGTGGGCTCGTCCATGCCCCAGATGGGCTCCACATGGCCGAATTCGCCCAGCAGGGCAATACAGCGCCCCATTTTGCGGCGCAGCTGCTCGGCGTAGGGCAGATGCTGCAGCTGGCAGCCTCCGCACTTTTTGAAATAGGGGCAGGGGGGCGTAAAGGTGCTTTCCATGGACGCATCCTCCCAGTCATTGGAATTTTTCAATTCAGTATAGCACGTTTTTTGGACTTTGCATAGGGCAAGAGCTGTGTTATTATGAGAATAGAAGCAAGAGGAAAGGAAGGAAACAGTTTGGAGATCCTGCATCGAGACCAGGCGATCCTGGTCTGTGTGAAGCCCGCGGGCATTCTGTCCACGGACGAGCCCGGCGGTCTGCCGGAGCTGCTGCGCCGGGAGCTGGGGGACGCGGGGGCGGAGCTCCGCACCGTGCACCGGCTGGATCGGGTGGTGGGCGGCCTGATGGTGCTGGGCTGCAGCGCCGAGGCCGCGTCCGAGCTCTCCCGCCAGATGCGGGAGGGGGAATTTCACAAGGAGTATCTGGCCGTCGTCCACGGGGAGACGCCGGAGGCAGGGTCTCTGCGGGATCTGCTCTGGCGGGACAAGGCGCGGAAGATGACCTTCGTGACGGAGAAGCCCGGCAAGGGCGTTCAGGAGGCGCTGCTGGATTATGAGACCCTGGCGCGGCGGGAGGGCATGAGCCTGGTGCGGATCCGGCTGCACACCGGGCGCACCCACCAGATCCGCTGCCAGTTTGCCGCCCGGGGCTGGGCGCTGGCGGGGGAGCGGAAGTACGACACCCGGGAGGATCCCTGGCCCCTGGCCCTGTGGTCGGCGCGGATTCACTTCCGCCATCCGGAGACGGGGGAGGCCTTGGACTATCACTTGCCGCCGCCCGAGACGGAACCCTGGAGCTTCTTCGGGAAGTTTGAATAATCTGAAAATAGACAAGCCCCACCCTTGCAAAGCCCGGTGGGGAAGGGTATAATGACGGCAATCATAAAATAGGTGCGAGGCTTATGATGGAAGTCATAAAATACGCCACTGTGATCATCAGCGGCTATCTTCTCGGATCGGTGAGTGCGTCGATTCTCCTCTCTCGCTCCGCCTGGGGCGGGGATGTGCGCAGCAAGGGCAGCGGCAACGCCGGCGCCACCAATATGGCGCGGGTCTACGGCCTGGGCGCAGGTTTCCTGACCCTGGGCTGCGATATGCTGAAAGCGGTGCTGGCCTGCTGGATCGGCAGTCTCCTGCTGGGAGATGTGGGGCTTGCCGTCGGCGGCATCTGCTGCATGATCGGGCACTGTTTCCCGGCGTTTCATCGCTTCAAGGGCGGCAAGGGCATTTCCGTGGGCGCGGCGCTGGGCTTGATGATCGACTGGCGGGTCTTCGTGTGCATCATCGGAGTGTTCCTGATCGTCGCCTTCCTGAGCAAGAAGGTGTCGCTGGGCTCCGTCTTTGCATCCGTTGGCATCGCGGCTTTCTCGATCGTCTTCCAAGTGGGCACGCCCAAGATCGTTCTGGCGGTCTGCGCCATGTGCCTGGCCATCTTCCAGCACCGGAGCAATATCAAGCGGCTCCTCAACGGAACGGAGCCGGACTTCAAGGCTGCCGGCGGGAAAAAGAAAAGCTGACGCTTCTGCGCCATAAAAAATCTCTGTGACCATACGGCCACAGAGATTTTTTTATGTTGGGTGCAGCTCAGGCTTTGGGCACCGCGGGCTTCGCCATGATCGCGGGTACAGACTGCGCGACGCCGGCAACGGCCGTGGATGCCCCCGCTGCAGTGAACAGCGTGGGAGCTGCTGCGCCGGCGATCTCCGAGAAGGTCATACCGGCGTTCAGGGAAAGGATCACACCGACGGCGGCAGCCGCAGCGCCGACAAGCGCCATCACGCCGGAAACCTTGGTCTTCTTGCCGACCAGGCCCAGCACTCCGGCGATTCCGGCGATTGCTGCGCCGACCAGGGTGAGGATGGCACCGACGGCCTTGGAGGTGATCTCCTTGGTGACGGCGTCGGTGGTGTCGGAAGCGAAAGCGCGGGCGGCGCCGACGACCTCAAGACCCTTGTCGATGTCCAGATCCGTATCGTTCTTCATGAAGCTGAAATCGTCGCCCAGACGATCCTGAATGCTGTCGATGCCGGGGTAGGTCTCCATGGCCATAGCCTGGTTCAGACCGTCGATGACCTGATCGCGGCCATCCTCAAAGACGGCCAGCTGCGCCTCACCGTCAGCGATCTGCTGCTCGGCGGCCTTCAGGGTCTCCTCGCCTTCCTCAAGCGCCTTCACACCGGCTTCGTACTCGGCGGTCTTCTCCTCCAGGAGCTTCACGCCGGCTTCGTACTCGGCGGTCTTCTCCTCCAGGAGTTTCACGCCCTCATCGTACTGCTTCTGCCCCTCGGCCAGCTGGGCTTTGCCCTCATCCAGCTGCTTCTTGGCGGCGGCGAGCTTCTGCTTGCCGGCCTCGTACTCGGCCATACCCGCGTTATAGGTGGCCCAGCCTTCGTCCAGCTGCTTTCTGCCCTCGGCCAGCTGCTGCTGGCCGGCGGTGATCTGATCCAGCAGGCCGCCCTCGCTGTTGACAAGCTTGTCGGCCAGCTTCATCATCTTGGTCATGGTCGCATCGAAGGTGGCGTAGTCCATATTGGGCAGCGCTTCGATGGTGGCCTTGAACTCCTCTTCGGTCATGCCGCTGGCTCCGATCAGCTTCTGCGCCATGTCTTCATTGCTCAGAATGCCGTTGACAGCGGTCTTGGTGCCGGCGGCCAGCTGCTGCTGACCCTGGGCGACCGCCTGGGGCACACCGGTGAGCTGCTCCAGCATCGCCTTCTGCTGGGTGAGAGATTCTCTGGTCTGGCCGCCGAGACCGGCCTCGATCTGGGCGATGCCGGCGTTGACCTGTGCCAGCTGCGCCTCCAGCTCGGTGGTGTCCTGACCGGCTGCCTGCATCTGGGCGATGGCGTCCTCCAACTGCTGCTTCTGCGCCTTCAGCGTATCCAGCTGATCGCAGTAGCCCAGACCGGTCTCCACCTTCTGCTTGGTCTGCGCGATGGCGGCGTCATAGACCTCCGCGTTGGCGGCGCTGGGGTCGGGCAGCGTCGTCCCCTGGGCAGCGGCTGCCTGCTGGAAGCTCTTCAGGCCGTTGTAGCCCTGCTGCCAGGTGCCGTAGCCCTCCTGCAGCGTTCCGAGACCGTCCAGCAGGGTCTTGGCCTGCTCCAGGTTTTTAACGCCCGCAGCATACTCGGCTTCCTTCTCATCCAGAGTCTTCTTGCCCTCCGCCAGCTGCGCGGCGGCGGCGTTCAGCTGCTGCTGACCGGCGTCATACTCGCGCTGACCGGCGGCCAGCTTGGCCTTGCCTTCCTCCAACTGCTTGGCGGCTTCTTCCAGTTTGGCTTTGCCTTCCTCCAGCTGCTTTGCGCCGTCCTCCAGCTTGGCTTTGCCTTCCTCCAGTTGCTTGGCGCCGTCCTCCAGCTGAGCTTTGCCTTCCTCCAGTGCGGTCTGCCCTTCTTCATAGGCGAGTTTGCCCGCCTCCAGAGCTTCGCGCCCATCCAGGTAAGTCTGTTCGTTTTCCTTGAGCTGATTCAGACCGTCCTCCAGCATCCCGATGCTGTCGCCTCCGGAAGAGGCGGCTTCCCAGTATGCCTTGCTTCCCAGCGCGTCCTTGAGGGCCAGACCGCCGCCCACAAGACCGAACACGGAAGCTAAGATCAGAACCACGCTCAGCACTTTTACTGCTTTCCTCATCTCTATCCTCCTGATACCTCTATGTTGATGGGGATTCGCTATTAAGGTATCAAACGAATATTAATACAATTTGGTGATGAAGGCAACCACAATTCATAGTTTCCCGATGTTTTGTGCAACTCTGCCAGATTTTTCCTTGCAATTGTGTGTAAGATTACAAGTGCAATCGAAGCCTTCAAACTCCCGGCTACCGGGCCTTCGCTCTTGCAAAATGTCGCAGCCGGACTTATAATAAACACAACACCTCATAATCATATGTGAAAAGGAGCGATCTCATGAACGAAGCCTTGCGCCGCGATCTGGAGCGGTTTGTGGAAGAAAACGAAGCGGGGATCTTTCGGGACATTGCCCGCCTGGTGGCCATCAACAGTGTGGAAGGGGAGGCGCTGCCCGGCGCGCCCTTTGGCGCGGGACCCAAGGCGGCGCTGGAGCTTGGCTTGGAGATCGCCCGGGAACTGGGGCTGAAAGCCGTCAACTGCGCCGACAAGATCGGCTATGCCCAGCTGGGCGAGGGAGAGGAGGATCGGTATCTGGCTACCATCACCCACCTGGACGTGGTGCCCACCGGCGACGGTTGGGAACACGATCCCTTTACCATGCGGGAGCGGGAGGGCTGGATCATCGGCCGCGGCGTCATGGACGACAAGGGCCCAAGCGTCCTCTGCCTGTATGCGCTGAAGTATTTAAAGGAAAGAGAGATCCCCCTGAAGCTTCCCATCCGGGCCTTGCTCGGCGCCAATGAGGAGACCGGCATGGGCGATGTGGAGTACTATCTTGCCAACTACCCCGCACCCCTCTTCTGCTTCAGCCCGGACGCCAACTTCCCCCTCTGCAACGGGGAGAAGGGCATCTACCACGGGCAGATCCGCTTCAAGCTCCCGCTGAGCCGGATCGTGGACATTCACGGCGGCATCGTCGCCAACGCCATCCCCGACAAGGCGGAGGCCACGGTGAAGGCGGAGCATCTGGAGAATGCGGAGCGGGTCACAGTGGAGGAGCTGGAGCCCGGTCTCTGGCGCGTGAGCACCACCGGCATCGGCGGTCACGCCTCCCTGCCCAAGGGGACCGTCAACGCCATCGGTGTGCTGGTGGATTATCTGCTGGCAAACGCCGTGGGCGATGAGAAGGAGAAGCAGATGCTTTCTCTGCTGCAGCGTCTGCACAGCGCCTGGGACGGCAGCGCACTGGGCGTTCAGGCGGACGACGGGCTCTTCGAGCCGCTGACCATCGTGGGCGGCGTCATCGGCCTGGAGGACGGGAAGATCGTCCAGAGTCTGGACAGCCGCTATCCCACCAACACCAGCGGCGCCAAGATCGCCGCCGCCATCCAGGCCCTGGCGGGGGATATGGCGGAGGTCACCGTGGATCGGGACGCCGAGCCCTTCTATATGAGCCTGGACAATCCTGCCGTGCAGGTCTGCATCAACGCCTATAACGACGTGACCGGCGAGAACGCCAAGCCCTATACCATCGGCGGCGGCACCTACGCCCGTGATTTCCCCAACGCCGTCTCCTTCGGCCCCGAGCATCCGGAGCGTCCCGCGCCCGATTTTGCCGGCCCCATCCACGGCGTGGACGAGGCGGCCAGCAAGGCCTGGCTCCTGGAGGCGCTGAAGGTCTACATTCTGACGCTCATGGAGCTGGAAAAGCTGGATTTCTGATCTGTCTGCCGCTGCCGGGCCGGGCTGATCTCGGCCCCGGTAGAAAATAAAAAATCCTGCGGCTGAAAAACTGGCTTCCAGAACTTTCCACAAAAGAAAATACATGGAAGCTGGTAAATATTTCTTTTTTCAGCATTTTTAACAAATGGTTCCGGAGCGACCCCGCTCCGGAACCATTCTTTTGCCCTGCGGTTTTACATTGACAAACAAGGGAAAAAACAGTATACTTGCTACAAGTATCATTCAGTATTGTGGGGGAGCTATAACCTCACGACCCGGGAAGGAGGATGTGCCATGAAGAGAAGGTTGCTGCGCGCCGCGGCGTCTGTTTTGCTGGCGCTTACCCTCCTGATCTGCGTCTTTCCCCTGGGCGCCCACGCGGTTTGCCTGCGGGAGTTCCTGGATCCTGAACTGGAGAGGGAGAGTCTCAGCGAGGAGCAGCGGGAAGAGAATCTGCTGATCATCACGGACTTTCTGCGCACGGAAATGCAGCTTCCGGACTCCGCTGTGGCGGCTATTCTGGCCAATATGGATCGGGAAAGCAGCCTGAATCCCCGGGCGATCGACGAGAGCGGGAACTTCTTCGGCCTTTGCCAGTGGAGCCGTACCCGCTGGCTGAACTGCTTCCACTTCTGCCGGGAACAGGGGCTGGATCGCTTCTCGGTGGAGGGGCAGCTGGCCTTCCTGCAGTACGAGCTGTCCGGCGAATATGAGTGGGTCTATACCCAGTTCCTGGTCAATGCCGAGGACTGTGAGGACGGCGCGCAGGATGCGCAGTATGCCTTCTGCCTGCACTTTGAAGCGCCGCTGGACATGGAATGGGAGCAGGTGATCCGCTCCAAGCTGGTGGCGGAGGTCTACTGGCCGATGATCTCGGAGGGGGAGCTGATGCGCGAGGAGGAAAGTCCCGCGGAGCGTGAGACCTCAACTCCGGCGGACGCCAGCTTGAATTGACGGAAGGGCAGCCACATGCGAGCGGAACGGATTCGGGTTACGGTGCGGCTTGCGCCGGAATGGGACGCGGACGACTTCCTCGCCGCGGCGGAGGAGGCCTTGGGGCACCCCGTACCTGTCGCCCAGCGTCTGCGCAGCGCGCCGGTTCTGTCGCTTTGGCTGAGCTGCGGCGAGCTGGAGATCATTCAGACGCTGCCGGGGGTGGAACGGGCAGTTCGGGAGGGGAGAAGTCAGATCCCGCCCATGCCGCCGCGCCCCAGGCGGGAGCGGGAGTGAATTCCCGCAAACTTTAGCGAAATACGTATATAAAGTGGAGACACCTTATATAAATTTTTTGAAGGAGGAAAGAAGTATGAGAAGGACTTGGAAAAACTTCCTGTCCTTGCTGCTGGTCTTTGCGATGATCCTTTCGCTGGGCGCCACCGGCTTCGCTCTCGAGGAAGAGAATGAAGTCACCGCCCCCACGGAAGAGACCACCGAGGAGCCTGGCAGCACCGGCGTCGAGCTCTCGTTCGAGAAGGTCGACAACGACATCATTTCCGAGCGGCTCCCCTTTGCCCATGAACCCATGGAAGAGGAAGAGCCAGTCTACGCCGACGATGAATACGTCCGTGTATCCATCGTGCTGTTAGGGGCATCCGCCATTGATGCGGGCTATACGCCTGCCAATGCCGGAGCTTACCGGGCCGGTCTGAAGGCAGACCAGCAGGCTATGGCGCAGAAGATCTCCGCCGAAGCTCTCGGCGGCGCTGATCTTGACGTGGTCTGGAATCTGACTCTTGGCGCGAACATCATTTCCGCCAACGTGGAGTACGGTCAGATCGAGGATATCCGCAACGTCGTTGGCGTTAAGGATGTTGTGATCGAGACCCGCTACTACCCCACGGAGGATGAGGTTCAGAACATCACCGCTACCGAGATGACCGGCGCCACGGAAGCCTGGAATCTGGGCTACACCGGCGCAGGCAGCAAGATCGCAATCGTCGATACCGGCCTGGACATCGAACACCAGTCCTTCGACGACGGCGCTTTTGAGTATGCCATCGACGAGCTGAACGAGACCCGCGAGACCCCCGTCGTCCTCATGACCGAGGCTGACGTGGCCGCCGTGTGGGATCAGCTCAATGCGGCTACCTTCATCGGCAGTTATGACGGTGTGTACCGCGGTGCGAAGGTTCCCTTTGGCGTCAACTACGTTGATCAGGACCTGGACATCACCCACATCAATGACGCCCAGGGCGAGCACGGCTCTCACGTGGCCGGCATTGCCTCTGCCAACAAGTATATCCCCAGCGGCGACGGCTATGCCCCCGCGCTGGAGGTTGTGAAGACCCAGGGCGAAGCTCCCGATGCTCAGCTGCTGATCATGAAGGTGTTCGGCAAGGGCGGCGGTGCTTACGATTCCGACTACATGGCCGCCATCGAAGACGCCATGACCCTGGGCTGCGACACGGTGAACCTGTCTCTGGGCTCCTCTGTCGCCGGCTATACCACCAACAACACCTACCTTGAGACCCTGGACAAGCTGACCCAGTTCGGCCTTGTCTGGGCCAACTCCGCCGGCAACAACTACAGCTGGACGCACTTCTCCACCGGCGACCACTACCTGTATGCCGACGACGTGAACTATCAGACCGGCGGCTCTCCCGCTACCTACCACAACACCCTGTCCGTGGCTTCCGTGGACAACAAGGGTCAGGTGGGTTACACCATCACCGCCTCTGACGGTACCGAGATCGCTTACAACGAGAATACTGACTACGGCAACGGGCCTCTGCGCGAGATCGCCGGTGAGTATGACTTCATCATGCTGACACGCGCCGGCGCCGAGGAAGAGGACTTCGGTGCCCTGGGCAGCGAGATCCTGGAAGGCAAGGTCGCCATCGCATGGCGCGGCGGCTCCTCCTTCTATGTGAAGGCCAATGCCGCCATCGCCAACGGCGCTGTTGCCACCATCGTCGCTAACAACCAGGCCGGCGTCATCGGCATGAACCTGACCGGCTATGAGTACTCCGCTCCCGCGGTATCCATCCTGCAGAACGACGGCTTCCTGCTGATGAATCAGGGCGAAGTGAAGGAAGCCAACGGCGTTACCTACTACGAGGGCAAGCTGACCATCAACGCTGAGCTCAGCGCCACCAACGTCGGCACGCCCACCAGCGAGTTCCAGACCATGAGCTCCTTCAGCTCCTGGGGCGGCAACGGCGGCCTGACCATGAAGCCCGAGATCACCGCGCCCGGCGGCAATATCTGGTCTGTCTGGGGTGCCAATAACGGCTCCAGCAGCCCCACCGCTGCCCATGACCAGTATGAGATCATGTCCGGTACCTCTATGGCCTCTCCTCAGGTTGCCGGTGTCACTGCTGTTCTGAAGCAGTACATCCGCGAGACCGGCCTGATGGAGAAGTTCCCCGGCCTGACGGAGCGCGCGGTTGCGCAGTCTCTGCTCATGTCCACCGCTATGCCTCTGCGTGAGGCTGCCACGGGCAACTACTGGTCCATCATGAAGCAGGGCGCCGGCCTTGTGGACGTGAACGCGGCCATCAATGCCCGCTCTCTGATTCAGATCGTTGGCCTGCCCGCCAGCGCTCCCGAATCTGCCTATGCCTCCATTGCCGACGGCAAGGTGAAGGTCGAGGCCGGTGAAGTGAACAACTATGTGTACACCGCCTTTACCGTGACCAACTTCTCCGATGAGGATATGGCTCTGTACCTGAACGGCGAGTTCTTTACCCAGTGGATCAAGGATGAGGCTTTCCGTACCGAGTACACTGTGCCCGTCTTTGCGCACATCAACTGGACGGTCAACGGCGAGGACTACAAGCCCGCCGACTTGGCTCTGGACTTCAACGGCGACGGCGTCTCCAACGGCCTGGATGCCCAGCGCCTGCTGGATTGGTGCGCTGACGACACCGTTGAGATCTATAACCTGGAGTATGCCGATCTGGACGGCGACGGCAACGTGGATACGGCCGACGCCAAGATCGCCTTCGAGACGCTGAATGGCGCCTCCGTGGAACTGGCTGCCGGCGAGACCGCTGTGATCACCGCCAGCATCAGCTACGATCTGAGCGCCTATGACGAGTTCAACGGCAACTACATCGAGGGCTTCCTGTTCGTCCGCGAGGGCGACACCAACGACGGCGCCCTGGGTGTGACCCACTCCATCCCCGTCTTCGGCTTCAATGGCAACTTCTCCGACGCCACCATGTTCGACCGTGGCTCCCGTCTGGAGTACAAGTATGAGTTTGGCGATGCCGAGATGTGGGCTCCGTACCTGTACTACGTCGATCCCTCTCAGGGCGGCCTCGGTGAGGACGCTCTGGACGTGGAGACCTTCCTGGTGCAGTACGCCGGCGATTCCGGCAACTACTACTTCGGCGGCAACCCGATGATCGACGACGAAAGCTACCATCCCGAGCGCAACGCTCTGAATGCCGGCGACGTGCTGGCTGGCGTCCGCTACACGCAGATCCGCAACGCCGGCGCCTCCCGCTTCTTCGTCACCGACAAGTACGATCGCACGGTGCCCGGCACTGAGCTTGAGGGCGGCGCCTCCTACGCCACCTACTACTACCAGAACCAGAGCGCCTGGCAGCAGACCACTACCACCACCGGCTTCAATTACATCCCCCGCAATGTGAAGGAAGGCGATGAGCTGACCGCCCACTTCCAGCTGGCGCTGGAGTACTATGTGAATTCCGACGGCTCTGTCCGTTGGGATGCTCTGGGCAAGGGCAGCGAGCTGTCGATCCCCTTCGTGATCGATAACACCGCCCCTGACATTGTGAAGGTGTACCGCAACACCAACGAGGAGCCTGAACCCGATGACTTTGAGCTGCCCGTCAACGGCACTGTGGCGCAGCCCAATGAAGATGATACTCCGATCATTACCGATCCCGATCCCGAACCCACGGAAGAGCCTGTTGAGGAAGAAGAGGCTGCCGTGGATACCCTGGAAATCATCACCCACGATAACCAGTACATCGCCGCTGTCGCCGTCTTCACCGACGAGGGCGAGCTGCTGGATGCCAAGGGCGCTGTGGAAGACACCATCCGCGGCAAGGAAGTGTACTACAGCTTCGATCTGAAGGAGATCTTCGGCGAAGAGGAAGTGTACCCCTACCTGCTGGTTCAGGTGTATGACTACGCCGCCAACCTCTCCACCTACAAGGTCAACTTTGTGGACGATCTGGAGACCGCTGAGGTCGAGTCCGTCACCGTCGATCCCGCCGAGGCGACCATCATCGGCACCGGCACCATCCGCCTGTCCGCCGACGTGCGGCCTTGGGGCATTGACGACGCGGTCGAATGGACCTCTTCCGACGAGACCGTCGCCACTGTTGATGACAAGGGCGTTGTCACCGGCGTAGCCGAGGGCACTGCCACCATCACCGCCACCTCTCTGCTGGATCCCACCAAGTCCGGCACCTGCGAGGTCACGGTCAAGTTCATTGACAAGCCTCTGAGCGGTATCGTGTGGGATGAAAACGGTGAAGTTTGGTTCGCTGACTTCAACCTGAACTCCCTGCCCGAGTACAGCAAGCTGAACGCCTCCAATCTGCGTCTGCAGCTGAGCTCTGCGGCGTATGACGAAAACGGTGTCCTGTACGCCGCTGACCTTGATTCCAGCGATCTGGTCTCCACGCTGTACACCGTGAACACGGCTGACTGGTCCGTTGAGCCCATCGGCGCTTCCTCGATCGGCTACATGGATCTGTGCCAGGCTCCCAGCCTTGGCAGCAACCATATGCTGGCTGTCTACGGGCCTTACGTGGTCATCGTGAACAAGGAGACCGGCGATTACGATGGCGTCTTCAACCTGGCCTCCTCCACCGGCAACCAGCCGCTGGTCGGCATCGCCTACGAGGAGCAGTTCAATCATCCCTCTTACGGCAACACCGACTGGGTCTTCCTGCTGGATAAGGCCGGCAACATCTACAGCACCGGCTTCCTGCCCTATGGCGGCAGCTACACCCGCTTCGGCGTCAGCAAGATCGGCCAGATCGGCGCCGGTGTTGATCTGGACTACTGGCAGTCCCTGTACTATGACGGTGACAGCCTGTTCTGGAGCCGCTTCAACATGGCCTCCAACAAGGTCGAGATCGTCATGGTCGACCACCTGTACACCGATGGCAGCATCTACACCGTTGGCGGCTTTGCTGACGGCGTGTGGCCTGTCGGCGGCATCTTCGAGAACGGTCTGAACCCGTACTTCGGACCTGTCGAGCCCAATGACCACAGCGATGCGGTTGTGGATCCCAACGCGGAATTCCTGGTTCGCATCCCCGGCACTGAGCCTGATGCAGAGATCAATGAAGAAGAGCCCGTTGAGGAGCCTGTTGTGGACGAAGAGCCCGTTGAGGAGCCCGCTCCCATTGAGGAGCCTGTGGGCGGCGGTCTTGACTTCGCCCGCGTGGAGCTGCCCGGCGACGCGGAGCAGGAGAAGGTGGAGACCGAAGTCGTGGTCTACATCACCGCGGATGAGCTCACCTACAACGGCAAGATCGAGATCAACTTCGATCCCACTACCGTGAAGCTGATCGAGGCCATCCCCGCTGCACAGTACACCGCTGTTCTGGATCGCACCGACGATCTGGGTCGCTATGTCCTGGCCTGGGTTGACCTGAATGGCATTGAGACCGACGGCGTCATCCTGACCCTGAAGTTCACCACCGACAGCGTCGGCACCGTCACCATTACCACGCATGAAGAGAACTTCAAGGACAGCGACGTTGAGGAGGCCAACCTGCCTCGCGAGGAGCTGGTCTTCCTGGGCTCCACCGCGATCCCCGAGGATCACGAGCATGCCTATGAGCTGGCTCACTGGAACTGGGCTGAGGACTTCAGCGCTGCCGTCGCCGTGTTTGCCTGCCCGCAGGACGGCGCTTCCAAGAGCTACGAGGCCGTTGTGACCAGCGAGACCACCGATCCCACCTGCACCGAAGCCGGCAAGATCGTCTACACCGCTACCGTTGAGGTGGACGGCGAGACCTACACCGACGTCAAGGAAGTGGAGATCGAGGCTCTTGGCCACGAGTATGGCGAGCCCACCTGGACCTGGACCGAGGACTTCACCGCCACCGCCACCTTCGCCTGCGTCCGCGGCGATGATGAGCAGGTCGTGGAGGCCACTGTGACCAGCGAGACCACCGAGCCCACCTGCGAGGAAGCCGGCGAGACCGTCTACACCGCTACCGTGGAGTTCGAGGGCGAGACCTACACCGATACCAAGACCGCTCCCATTGAGGCTCTTGGCCACGATTGGGACGAGCCCACCTGGACCTGGGAAGGCTACACCGCTGCGACCGCAGAGTTCGTCTGCGCCCGCAACGAGGAGCACACCACCACGGTCGAGGCTGAGATCGCTTCTGTGACCAACGAGGACAACACCATCACCTTCACCGCTACGGTTGAGCTGGAAGGCGAGACCTACATCGATGAGAAGACCGCTCCTGTCGGCGCTAATGTCTACGGCAGCACGCTGGTCATCGGCGAGAAGTTCGCCGCCAAGGGCTACCTGTTCCTGGCTCCCGAGGTTCTGGCGGACCAGGATGCTTACGCGACCGTCAACGGCACCAAGGTTCTGGTGAAGGATGCCGGCAAGCTGAAGGTCAGCGGCAAGTATGCCTACAGCTTCGACTTCAACCTCGGTCCCAAGATGTTCAACGACGAGATCGTCATCAAGCTCTATAACGGCGCGGATGAAGAGCTCGTGATCCTGGACAAGGACGGCAAGTATCTGCCTGACGGCTTTATCTTCACCGGTCAGGAGTACATCGACAAGGTGATCGCTGCCAACTCCAACGAGAAGCTGGTCAACACCATGATCGCGCTGAACGACATGGGTCACTACGCTCAGGTGTACTACAAGTACAACACCGAGAATGTGGCTGAGCTCCTTGGCGACGTCAGCTCTGTCACCGAGGAGGATCTGGCCGACTATGCCGGCAAGGTCATCAAGGCCGACGAGACCGTTATCAAGTACGTTGGCTCCACTATGCTGCTGCAGAATGAGATGAAGATCCGTCAGTACTTCACCCTGGGCGAGGGCGTTGAGCTGAGTGATCTGACCTTCAAGATCAACGGCAGCAAGGTGACCGCAGTCGAAAAGAACGGCATGGTTTACATTGAGAGCAAGAACGTTCCCGCCAAGAACCTGGATGTTGCCTACAAGTTTGTTGTCACCGACAGAACCGGCGCTGTGGTTTACAGCGGCGAGTACAGCGCGTTCAGCTATGCTCTCAGCACCTTGAAGAACAGCAGCGATGCTGACCTGGCCAATCTGGTCAAGTCCATGGTGCTGTACAACCAGGCTGCGAAGATCTACTTCGCCAAGTAAGAGAGGAATTCTGGCATGAAACGCAGGAATCTTTGGATCCTGCTGGCGGCCCTGGCAGTGGTGGGCATTGTGGTGCTCGCCCTGCTGGGACTCCTGGGCGGGAAAGAAGAAGCGAAACCCGTTGATGGGGATACGAAAGAGGAAGCGGAAACGGCTGACGTTACCGCTACACCGGAACCCACGCCCGTAGACCCGGAGCTTCCGATGGACGAATCTCCGCTGACACCGGCCGAGGAGGGCTCTGAGGAAGAGTCCGGCGAGAACGGCGATCAGGGTGAGGAGCCCGCCCCCGGCGACGAGAATCCCACGGAAACGACGAATCCCGAGGATGACAATCGGGATGAAGACGAGCTTCCCATTCTTCCCTGACCCAGCACGGTTCAAACCCTCAGCAGAAAAATAAGCAGGAACCTCCCGGCTGCAAGGCCGGGAGGTTTTCTGTGCTTATTCAAAAACGGAAGCATCCAAAACAAGAAAAAACGGAGAATTTCGTTGTCATAAAAAAGTTTACATAAATAATACAAGAAATGAAGAAAATGTCATCTTCTTGTACTTGACAAGGAAAACAAACTGGTGTATATTTCAACATGTAGCATAGCTTGCACCGTTATGTCTACCGTAAAAGTTAGGAGTTTTCGCTTCGCTCTCCCTTTCGGAACGTGAGGCGAAGCGTATTTGGCAGGAAAGTGGAGGAACGCAAAATGAAGAAGACTTACCAGATCCCTGAGCTGAAGATCGCTCTTCTCGCGAAGACCGACATCATCGTCACCAGTGACAACGCCCCCGGCGGAGACGATGACGAGCTCCCCATCATGCCCTGAGCGTGAAGAAGTATCGCTGGCTTCTGCTGGCTCTCATAGCAGTAGTGGCGGTCATTCTTATGATCGCCCTACTGGGGGGGCCGGGCGAAGAAAAAAGTGACAAGAGCGACAGCTATTCGGTGGACGCCGAAGAACTGAAGGAAGAAGACGAATACGTCCCCAACATCGATCCCGGCACGGGGATGGAGTTGGAGGAAGATGAACTGCCCATTATGACCCCTTGAGAAAAAGGGGACAATTGGCAGAGTTGTTTTGCACCCAAAATTCGATCGTATGCATATAGCCGCCCGGTTTTCCGGGCGGCTTTTCGCTCTGCGTCAGAGATGGATCCCTCGCAGATTTGTGCCAGCGAATTCTTGATTTCCATGTATGGATGTTTTATACTGATTTAATAAAGACTAAAGATAAAAATGGAAGGGAGCCTGTATTTATGAAAACAGTTCTGGTGAATCTGGCGCTGGAGGAGCGTCATAAGAGAAGGCTGGAGACGGCAGCGCCGGATTGCCGCTTCGTCTATGCCCCAAACGGGGTCATGACCAAAGAAATGGCGCAGCAGGCGGAGATCATCGTCGGCTTTCCTCCGGCGAGCTGGATTGCCGGTTCAACCAAACTGGAGTGGCTGCAGCTCTGGTCTGCAGGTGCCGACGCCTATCTGAAGCCCGGTGTCCTCGCTCCCGGCGTCAAGCTGACCAACGCAACCGGCGCCTATGGCAAAGCGGTTTCGGAGCACGGCCTTGCCATGACCCTGACCCTGATGAAGAAGCTGCATACCTATCGGGATTATCAGCAGAAGCATATCTGGAAGGACGCCGGCCCCGTCACCTCTCTGACCGAGGCAACAGTGCTGGTGGTTGGCCTCGGGGACATTGGTCAATCCTATGCCCGCATGGCCAAGGCGCTGGGCGCGCCGCGGGTGATCGGCGTGAAGCGCCGCCCGGGAGACTGCCCCGCCTGCGTGGATGAGCTCTGCCTTACGGCTGACCTGGATCGGGTGCTGCCCGAGGCGGATGTGATCTTCTCCGTTTTGCCCGGTACGGCTGATACCATTCACTTTTATACGAAGGAACGCTTTGCCAGGATGAAGCCCGGGGCGATTTTCGTCAACTGCGGGCGCGGAAGCGCGGTGGAGACTCAGGTGCTGCTGGACGCGCTGCGGGAGGGGCAGATCCGTGCGGCCGGCATCGACGTGGCCGAGCAGGAGCCCATCCCGGCAGAGAGCCCGCTGTGGGATCAGGAAAACCTGCTGATCACTTCCCATGTGGCGGGAAACTTCCACCTGACGGACATCCTGGAGCAGGTGGTGAATATCACAGAAAAGAATCTGCGCGCCTACTTTGCCGGAGAGCCGCTGCAGAATGTGGTGGATTTCACGACTGGCTATAAAAAGTGATAATAATGCATGGAAAAACCCCGCATCTTGTGATATAATAACTCGGATTTCCGCATAGATAGAATGGGATAGGAGAGATCAGACATGAAGTGCCCGTTTTGCGCCTATACAGAGAGTAAGGTTATCGATTCCCGCCCCGCTGAGGAGGGGGCGACCATCCGCCGCCGGCGGGAGTGTCTTGCCTGCCAAAAGCGGTTTACCACCTATGAGATCATCGAGCGGCTGCCGCTGGTAGTCGTGAAACGGGACGGCAGCCGCCAGTCCTTCGATAAGGTCAAGCTCATCAACGGCATGGTGCGCGCCTGTGAAAAGCGTCCCGTCTCCCTCCAGACTCTGGAGCAGATCGCGGACGATATTGAGCAGGAGCTGCAGAGCAATCTGGAGCGGGAAATCAGCACCGTCGCCATCGGCGAGATGGTGATGAGCCGGCTGAAGGATGTGGACGAGGTGGCTTATGTGCGTTTTGCCTCTGTCTACCGCAGCTTCAAGGACATCAACACCTTTATGGAGGAGCTCTCCAAGCTCCTCACTGAGAAGCAGTAAGACTGCTCAGAAGATCGTGCGGATGCTGGGGTGCTCCATGTCTCCCAGCGCCTCCAGATGATAGCGCAGCAGCGTCAGTGCAGCCGGCCAGGCGGGATCCTCCTGTCGCAGCAGCTGCTCCAGCGAGGCAAAGGCATCCTGCAGGGCGTCCAGATCCGGGTGGCGGAAAAAGGCCTGGGCATAGCTTCGGTGCTCGTTCCAGAGGCTGCGTGCGCTTTCCAGCGATTCCAGCGCCGCCTCATAGTCGCCCCTTTGGGCGGCCTGCTCCGCCTGGTCGAGATCGCGCTCTACTGTTGCGATCAAAGTGTCTGTGAAGTGCAAATGCAGCGCTGTCCCGAGCAGCAGCAGAAACAGCAGCCCGGCTGCAACGGCTTCGCGTTTCATGACTGCACCTCCTTCGCGGCGTAGTAGACTTGCCCGGAGGGGGTTGCGGTCATCAGATATACCTGCTTTGGAGAGCTTGCGCCTTTTTCCTTGAGCTGCTTCCCCAGCCAGCGGCGGTCAAAGCCCAGGTGCCTGAGATTGGCCTCCAAAACCCGGCCGTCGCTGATGACGATGCTGGGGTAGCCGCCTTCGCTCGCGTCAAGCCCCAGTTGGACGGCGGTGGCCGGGCGCTCCGCCGGGAAGAGAATCGCGTTCAGCCTGCCGTTGGTTTCCAGCACGGCGTATTCGATCTTACTCAGATCTGTGATGCCCTGGGCGCGCAGCTCCTGCATCAACTCGTCCGGCGTGAAGCGGTTTTTCAGCATTTCCTGCTGCAAAATCTCGCCGCGAACGATCAGCAGACTGGGTTTGCCGAAAATCAAGCTGCGCAGGCGGACACTCCGCAGACTGAAGCCCGCGATCAGCACCTCGCAGCAGAAGAGCACCAGGATCGGAAGCAGCCCGTTCAGCAGCGGGATCCCCATGTCCTGCAGCGGATGGGACGCCAGATCCGCGATCAGCGCCGCCAGTACGAATTCCGAAAGCTCCATCTCGCCCAGCTGCCGCTTGCCCAAAAGGCGCATGATCAGCAGCAGGGTAAAGTAGATAATCAGCGTTCGCAGCAATACAATGGCCAAGGGAATCCCTCCTTTCGGCCTATTATGCCCGTTTTTCGGGGGAATTATCGAGGTTTACAGGATGAAAACGATCATTCGCAGCCGGGAGGATTGCTGCCGGGAGGCCGCACAGCAGATCTGCCGGCTGCTGGAAAGAAAACCGGACGCCGTGCTGGCGCTGGTCGCCGGGCGGACGGTGGAACCGCTCTATAAGGAGCTTGTGCGCCTCTGCACCGAGGAAGAGCTGAGCCTGAAGCAGGCGCGTGTTTTCGCTGTCACGGAGTTTGAAGACGTGCCCGAGGAGCGGAGCTGCCGCCATATGCTGGAGCAGGCGCTGCTTTCCAAGACCGATCTGGATCCGGCAAATTGCCATTTTCTCTCTGCTGAGACTGTAGAGAGCTATGAGGATGCGATTCAGGCTGCCGGCGGGCTGGATCTGGCCGTGCTGGGACTGGGGGACAATGCCCATGTGGGCTATAACGAGCCCGCCACGCCCTATGATTCCCGCACCCACCGGCAAAAACTCACCGACGCTACCCGCCGCCAGCTGGCTGACCAGTTTGGCGGGGAGGAGCAGGTTCCCGCCTACGCCTGGACCATGGGCATCAAGACCCTGGTGGAGGCTCGGCAGATCCTGGTGCTGGCCTTTGGCGAGGAGAAGGCGAAGCCGGCCTTCCAGATGCTCTACGCCCGGGACGACAGCTTCGTCCCCGCCGCCTTCCTGCAGCTGCCGCTGGAGGTGACGGTGCTGCTGGACGAGGCCGCTGCTGCAAAAATTTAGACTGTTTCACCCGGCAAAGGCCGGAATGATCATAAGGAGGAAAACCATGGGTAAATATTTCGGGACCGACGGTTTCCGCGGAGAGGCCAACAAGGGCCTGACCGTCGATCACGCTTTCCGCATCGGGCGGTATCTGGGCTGGTACTACGGCCAGAAGCACAAGGCCGTGGTTGTCATCGGCAAGGACACCCGCCGTTCCAGCTACATGTTTGAAAGCGCCCTCTGCGCGGGGCTCACCGCCTCCGGGGCGGACGCTTTTCTGCTGCATGTCACCAGCACCCCCAGCGTCTCTTACATCACCCGGGTGGACGATTTCGATTGCGGTATCATGATCTCCGCCAGCCACAACCCCTATTTTGACAACGGCATCAAGCTCATGAACTCCCATGGGGAGAAGATGGAGGAGTCCGTGCTGGAGGGGATCGAGGCCTATCTGGACTCCAATGAGGAGCTGCCGCTGGCCACCGGCTCCGCCATCGGGCAGACGGTGGACTACTCCGCCGGCCGCAACCGCTACATCGGCTATCTGATCTCTCTGGCCACCCGTTCCTTCAAGCGCTTCCGCGTCGGCCTGGACTGCGCCAACGGCAGCACCTGGATGATGGCCAAGAGCGTTTTCGACGCCCTGGGCGCCGATACCTATGTGATCGCAAACCACCCCGACGGCTTGAATATCAACGTGGACTGCGGCTCCACCCATATTGAGAACCTGCAGAAGCTGGTGAAGGAGAATCACCTGGACATCGGTTTTGCCTTTGACGGAGACGCGGATCGCTGCCTGGCGGTGGATGAGAAGGGCGAGATTGTCAACGGCGACAAGATCATGTACGTCTGTGCCAAGTACATGCAGGAGCATGGCAAGCTGGGGGACAGCAAGGTGGTCACCACCATCATGTCCAACATGGGTCTTTACAAGGCGCTGGACGAACTGGGCATCGGCTATGAAAAAACCGCCGTGGGCGACAAGTATGTGGCGGAGAATATGCGCCAGAACGGTCACCTGCTGGGCGGCGAGCAGTCCGGTCACATCATCTTCAGCCGCTATGCCACCACCGGCGACGGCCTGCTGACCGCCCTCAAGGTCATGGAGGCGGTGATCGAGTCCAAAATGAGCCTGTCCGAGCTGGCTTCGGGGATGCAGACCTATCCCCAGCGGCTTAAGAACGTGGTGGTCACCGACAAGGACGAGACGCTGAACTGCCCGGAGGTGAAGGCCGCCAAGGCCGCCGTGGAGGCGTCCCTGGGCGAGAACGGCCGGGTGGTGCTTCGCAAGAGCGGCACCGAGCCCCTGCTGCGGGTGATGGTGGAGGCCACTACCCAGGAACTCTGCGAGGAGAAGTGCGACGAGATCATCGAGGCCATGCGCCAGGCCGGAAAGCTCATCCAGGTGAAGTGACATGATCGAGATCGTAGAACTGCTGGATCTGAGCCATACCATCGCCGCGCCCCTCTTTGCAGGCAAAACCTACCCCTGGGAGGTGCTGGACGGCATTAAGGACTTTATTCTGGAGCTGGGGAAAACCCTGAGCCCGGAGGAGTTCGATCACCCGGAGGAGGGCGTCTGGATCGCGAAGGACGCCAAGGTGTTCCCCTCGGCCTACATCGGCGCCCCCTGCATCATCGACCACGAGGCCGAGGTGCGGCACTGCGCCTTCATCCGCGGCAGCGCCATCGTGGGCAAGGGCGCCGTGGTGGGAAACTCCGTGGAGCTCAAGAACGTGGTGCTCTTCGACAAGGTGCAGACGCCGCATTACAACTATGTGGGCGATTCCGTGCTGGGCTACAAGGCCCACATGGGCGCCGGCTCCATTACCTCCAACGTGAAGAGCGACAAGACCCTGGTGGTGGTCAAGGAGGCAGGCGCGCCCCACGAGACCGGGCGGAAAAAATTCGGCGCCATCCTGGGAGACAACGTGGAGGTCGGCTGCAACAGTGTGCTGAACCCCGGCACCGTGGTAGGCCGCCGCTCGAACATCTATCCCACCTCCAGCGTCCGCGGCGTCATCCCGGCGGACAGCATCTACAAGGACAAGGAACACATCATCATCAAAGAAAAGATCTGAAAATACAATCGGACTCCCTGTGGAATGCAAAACGCATTCCACAGGGAGTCTTGCTTATACCATGCTGCGGTAATCTTCTGCGTTTTCCACAGAGTTGGGCGGGAAGAACTCCTCCACCGGGAAACGGATCCGGCTGAAGAGCTCGCAGGGATCGTCCTGATCGGCGCTGGGGCACTCCTTGTCGGGCAGGCTGTACTCGTAGGCCGGAATCAGCAGCTGGGTGTCCCGCTCCAGGCGGATGATACTGAACTGGCCGATGGTGGCGTACCAGCGCCGCGCCGTGTCCGTGAGCACCAGGGGCTCCGGAAAGGCGTCTGCGATGAAGCCGGGGATGGCGCGCTGCTCCAGCTCGGTGGAACCGAGACCGTCCGCGTCCACCAGCTTCATGTAGAGCGCGATGGGATCCACGGAGTTCACCACGGCGATGGGGAGATCATTGCTCTCCGGCGGGGGCGTGGGATCCTCCGAGGAGAAGCTCTTGACGCTGCCCTCGCTGCCGAAGAGCATGGCGCGCTTGTCAAACACCGCGAGACCCTGGATACTCTGCCCGTTGGGGAAGGTCTCGCCGGTGATGCGGTAAAAGTAGCTGCAGTCCACGGTGTAGTAGCCCCGGTTGAAGCTGATGGGCTCTACATTCACCGCACAGTAGAGCAGCTCGGCGCTGCGGGGACGGATACTCAGCGCGTTTTCTATGTAGGTCTGGCTGGATTCCGTAGGATAGACCCGCAGGTCGTCAATGCAATCCTTGTCGCGACAGCTGTCAAAGATTTTTCTGGTGTTGATGGATACGGCCTCCCGAATCACGGCGTTCTGATTCACCGGTCCGGGAACGACACGATCTGCCATAAAATTGCCCTCCTGTCCTTCAGAATTCAGTACAGTCTATGCACCTAAGGCGGACAGCGTGAATTTGGCCTTGAAAAAAGGCGGGATTGCAGTATAATAAAGGGAAAGAAAAAGGGGAGGGCTGGATATGGATCAGCTGGGCTTCATTCACGATAAACTGGATATCAAAATCCTGATCCTCTTTGTGCTGCGGCGTTTGCCCGCGCCTGTGGATCCCCAGACGCTGCTGGATCTCTGCCAGGTGGACGATGGGATGGGCTATTTTGACTATTCCGACTGTATCAGCGACCTGCTGCAGTCCGGGCACATGACGGAGGGCGAGGAGGGCTTCCGGATCACCGAGAAGGGCGAGCGCAACGCCGATGCGACGGAGAGCAGCCTGCCCTATTCCGTCCGCTCCCGGGCGCTTAGGCGCATTGCCCCGGTGGAGGAGCGGATGCGGCGCATGGCCATGATCACCGCCCGCCACAGCGTGGATGAGAACGGCTGTATGGTGGAGCTGGCTGTGGCGGACGGCAAGGGCGAGATGATCCATCTGCATCTGCTCTGCGCCGGCGAGGAGCAGGCAAAGGCCATGGAGAAGCGCTTCCGCAGGGACGCGGAGGGCTACTACCAGAAGATCGTGGAGCTTTTGAGCGAGTGATTTGAACCCAATAGAAAATCCCGAATCCGGGGAGATCCGGATTCGGGATTTTTGCGTTTGGCTAAGCCCTTCGGCGAAGGATCAATGCTGGCAGTGGGTGGGGTAGTGGATGTGCAGCAGCTCGTGGGCGCGTCCCTTCAGCAGCTCGTCGTAGACATAGCGCAGATCCGGGTTCTGCTGGGGGATCTTATACTCGCAGGCCGTATCCTCCTTGAAGATGGCCGTGGCGCGCTGCGCCTTGCGGGCGTTGGAGGCGGGAAGCTGGCCGCCGCCGCCGATGCAGCCGTTGGGGCAGGCCATAACCTCCACAAAGTCGAAGGTCTCCTCTCCACTCTCGATCTTCTCAATGAGCCGGTCGGCATTGGCAAGGCCGTTGGCCACGGCGATGCGCAGCTTCAGATCGCCCGCGGCGACCTCAAAGGCCTTGATGCCGGTGAGACCGCGCACGCCGCACTCGGCGATGGTCTTCAGCGCATCAGGGGAGGCATCGTCCAGCACGCGGCGGATGACAGCTTCGGTTACGCCGCCGGTGACGCCGAAGATGGCGCCGGCGCCGGTGTAGTGACCCAGAGGCGCGTCAGGCTCGGAATCAGGCAGGTTCTTGAAGTCAATGCCCGCCTCCTTGATCATCCGCACCAGCTCGTCGGTGGTGAGCACCAGGTCGATCAGCCGCTCCCCATCCTTCTCCAGTTCTGGGCGCTTGGCCTCGAACTTCTTGGCGGTGCAGGGCATGATGGCCACGGAGTAGACCTCCGCGCCCTTGAACTGCTGGCGGATCAGAGCGCCCAGCATTTCCATGGGGCTGCCGCAGGTGGAGACCTGGGGCATCAGGTGCGGGTGAGCGTGCTCCACATGCTGGATCCAGCCGGGGCAGCAGGAGGTGAACATGGGCAGCTTTGCGCCGCTCTTCACCTTCTCCAGAAACTCTGCGCTCTCCTCCATAATGGTCAGGTCGGCGGTGAGGTTGGTGTCGTACACCACGTCCACGCCCAGGCGGCGCAGCGCGGTGACCAGCTTACCGGTGACGGGCTCATCCACGGGCATGCCAAACTCCTCCGCCATGCCGACGCGCACGCTGGGCGCGTACTGCACCACAACCTTCTTGTTGGGGTCATGGATCATCTGCCACATCTCGGGGATCTGGCGGTTGATGGTGATGGCGCCGGTGGGGCACACCGCGGCGCACTGGCCGCAGCCGACGCAGGCGGTCTCGCTGAGCATTTTGCCAAAGCCGGGTGCCACGAAGACCTTCTTGCCGCGCAGGTTAAAGTCGATGGCGCCTACGTTCTGGATCTCAGAGCAGGTACGCACGCACAGGCCGCAGAGAATGCACTTGGAAGGGTCGCGGGTGATGCAGGGGGAGGAGACGTCCAGACGCTCCCGGCAGTAGGTGTTCTCCCCGAAGCGGCGCTCCTCCACGTTGTACCGGTGGGCGTATTCCTGCAGCTTGCAGTGTCCGCTCTGCTCACAGGTAATGCAGTCGGCCCGGTGGCTGCTCATCAGCAGCTGCAGCGTAGTGCGGCGACTCTCCATCACCTTCTTGGTGTGGGTGTAGACCACCAGCCCGTCCCGGGGCTTCATGGAGCAGGCGGCGTCCAGCGCGCCCCGGTCGTTCTCCACAAGACACAGGCGGCAGCCGCCGTAGATGGACAGGTTCTCACAGTAGCAGAGCGTGGGGATGTCGATGCCGTTCTTGCGGGCGACCTCCAGAACATTGCGCTCGTTGGTAAACGGGCATTCCACGCCGTCGATGAACATTTTCTTTTCAGCCATGTCTTAACCCTCCTTGATCGCGCCGACCGGGCAGTTGTCCTTGCAGGTGCCGCACTTGATGCACCTGGTGGTGTCGATGACGTGCTTGTGGCGCACGGAGCCGGTAATGGCGTTCACCGGGCAGTTGCGCGCGCACTTGGTGCAGCCGATGCACTTGTCGGTGATGACGTACTTGGCCAGACCCTTGCAGACGCCGCAGCGGCAGCGCTTGTCGCGGATGTGCTCCACATACTCGTCCTCAAAGTTCAGCAGGGTGGACAGCACCGGGTTCGGCGCCGTCTTGCCCAGACCGCAGAGGGAGGAGACCTGAATCATCTTGGCCAGGCTCTTCAGCTCCTCAATGTCGCTCATGCGGCCGTTGCCCTCGGTGATGCGGTTGAGGATCTCTTTCATGCGGGTGGTGCCTTCGCGGCAGGGCGTGCACTTGCCGCAGGACTCCTCACAGATAAAGTTCATGAAGAACTGGGCCATGTTGACCATGCAGCTGTCCTCGTCCATGACCACCAGGCCGCCGGAGCCGATGATGGCGCCCACCTTCTTCAGCGAGTCGAAGTCCATGGGCAGATCCAGGTGCTCCTCGGTGAGGCAGCCGCCGGAGGGGCCGCCGATCTGCACGGCCTTGAACTTCTTGCCGTTCTTGATGCCGCCGCCGATCTCGTAAACGACTTCCCGCAGGGTGGTGCCCATGGGAACCTCAATGAGGCCGGTGTTCATGACGTTGCCGGTCAGGGCGAAGGCCTTGGTGCCGGGGCTGGATTCGGTGCCCAGGGAGCGGAACCAGGCGGAGCCCTTCTTGATGATGTCGGGGACGTTGGCAAAGGTCTCCACGTTGTTCAGACAGGTGGGCTTTTCAAACAGACCCTTGTCCACACTCCGGGGAGGCTTGGTGCGCGGCATGCCGCGGTGACCCTCGATGGAGGCGGTCATGGCGGAGCCCTCGCCGCAGACGAAGGCGCCGGCGCCGCGGTTGATGTGCATGTGGAAGCTCTTGCCGCTGCCCAGAATGTTGTCGCCCAGGATGCCCAGCTCCTCTGCCTGCTGGATGGCGATGGTCAGGCGGGAGACAGCCAGGGGATACTCCGCGCGGACGTAGATGTAGCCCTCGGTGGAGCCGGTGGCAACGCCGGCGATGATCATACCCTCCAGCACCTTGTGGGGGTCGCCCTCCATGCAGGAGCGGTCCATGAAGGCGCCGGGGTCGCCCTCGTCGCCGTTGCAGACGATGTACTTGATGGGCTCTTCGGTGTGAGCGGCGACCTGCGCCCACTTCTTGCCGGTGGGGAAGCCGGCGCCGCCGCGGCCGCGCAGGCCGGAGTCGGAGACTTCCTGGATGATCTGCTCGCCGCTGAGCTCGAAGAGACACTTGGCGAGGGCGGTGTAACCGCCGATGGAGATGTATTCCTCGATGCTCTCCGCATCAATGTGACCGCAGTGCTCCAGCACCCGGCGGGTCTGCTTCTTGTAGAAGGGAATGTCCTCCTGACGCTTGTAGAGCGCCCCGTCGCGGACATAGCCCAGACGCTCGATGAACTCACCCCCGATGATGGTCTTCTCCACGATCTCCTTGACGTCGCTCACCTTGCATTTGGTGTAGAGCCAGCCTTCCGGCTCGATCCGCACCAGGGGACCCATTTCGCAGAAGCCGTGGCAGCCGGATTTCTTGACGCCGACGGAGCTGCTGCCGGTGTTGTCGTTGAGGGAGAGCTCGTAGTTGAGGCCGTGAGCGGCCATTTCCTTTTTCAGTTCCTCATACAGCGCCAGATTGCCGCCGGCCATGCAGCCGGTGCCGCAGCAGACCAGCACCTTGCGCGTCTCCGCCTTTTGGGCGGCGATGCACTTGGTCTGCAGCGCGCGGAACTCTTCCAGGGTGTTCAGCTTGTTGCGCATCGCTTATGCCTCCTCTCTCAGCTGGGCGATCAGGTCTCTGGCCTTATCCGGGTTCATGGCCGCGTGAACGGTGTCGTTGACCATGACCACCGGGCTCAGACCGCAGGCGCCCAGACAGGAAACGATTTCGATGGAGAACAGCCCGTCCTCCGAGGTGGGCTTCTGCACGCTGGTGCCCGTGGCCTCATAGAGCGCGGCGAGCACATTGCTGCTCTTACGCACGTGGCAGGCGGTGCCGCGGCAGACCTTCAGCACGTATTTACCCTTGGTGTCCAGAGAGAAGTTGCCGTAGAAGGTGGCAACGCCGTAGAGCTTGGCCTCGCTCATGTGAACCTCTTTCGCGATGTGCTCCAGCACCTCCCTCGGCAGATAGCGGTAGTGCTCCTGCACATCCTGCATGATCGCGATGATTCTGGTGCTGTCACGGTCATACTTATCCAGGACAGAGTTCACAAAATCCAGGTCTACGTTTTGCAAAATTGATCGCATCCTTTCTTATTGTTTAGATTGACAAAAAAATGACAGATTCACAATTGCTATCATATACCATAAAACACGATTAGGCAAGACAAACTTGAAAATAATGTATAAATAAAATAAAAACAATCGTGCAGTCACAGGAAAGCTGCGTGAAAAAAGAGAACTTGACAAAGAGGAGGAATCGCTCTATGATAAGCCCGCCGAGCCGCGAGACGCTCTTGCGGGGAGGACGAATGAGGAACTGACGCCGAAACAGCGCTTGAGGCGGAAGACAATGCTGCCCGCCCGTCTATTGAGACGGGGAGATTGCCATGCCTTCCGGCATGGCTTTTTGTTTTGGCGCGGAAAGGAGAAAACCATGGAGACCAGGATCGCCGCCATCTCGCTGATCATCGACCAGCCCGATTCGGTGGAGACGCTGAACGCCATCCTCCACGAGTACGCCCCCTACATTCTCGGCCGCATGGGGATCCCGTACCGGGAGAAGGGGCTGAACATCATCTGCCTTGCGGTGGATGCGCCGCTGAATGTCATTAACGCTCTCACCGGGAAGCTGGGCAGACTCAAGGGCGTCAGCGCCAAGGCCGTCTACGCCCCCGGCGAGAAGAACGAATAAAAGAATTGGAGGATCATGACATGAAAAACGCGAAAAAATGGATCGCACTGCTTTTGGCCTGCTGCCTTTGCCTGGCGCTGATCGCCTGCGGCGAGACCGCGAAAGAGGAGCCCGCCACAACGGAAGAGGAGCAGCAGGAGCCCGTGCAGGAGACGGAGCCTGAAGACCCCACGCAGGAGACGGAGCCCGAAGAGCCCGTTGAAGAAGCGGAGGAGCCCGCGCCTGTGGATGAGAGCCTGCCCGTCCGGGTGATGACCCTCAACGGCACCACCGGCTTCGGTATGGCGCAGCTCATCGCAAAGGCGGAAGCTGGAGAGGCGAGCCTCAACTACTCGTTCTCTGTGGAGACCGACCCCTCCAATGTCATGGCCGCTCTGGTGAACGGCGACTGCGACATTGCCGCGCTGCCTACCAACGCTGCCGCCGCACTCTACAACAAGACCGGCGGCAAGGTGCAGGTGCTGGCGCTGAACACTCTGGGTGTGCTGTATCTGGTCACCGACGGCAGCGTCACCGTGGAGAGCTTTGCGGATCTGGAGGGGCAGACCGTCTATGTCCCGGCACAGAACCCGACCTTTCTCTTCAACTACCTCTGCGAGGCCAACGGTGTGAACGTGGACGTGGATAACAGCTACGCGCAGCCCGCGGAGCTGAACACTGCCGTCGCCTCCGGTCAGGTGGCCATCGCCGTGCTGCCGGAGCCGCTGCTCACGGTCGCCCGGAGCCAGAACCCGGATCTGGTGGTGGCGCTGGATCTCACCGCCGAGTGGGATAAGGTCGCCCAGCCCGGCAGCCTGGTGCAGGGCTGTGTGGTGGTGCGCGCGGATTTCGCCGCGGAGCATCCCGCGGAGCTGGCCCGCTTTCTGGAGGAATACGGCGCGTCCGTTGCCTTCCTGGAGGAGGATCCCGCCGCAGCCGCTCAGATGATCGAGGCTGCCGGTATTTTTGCCAAGGCGGCCGTGGCGGAGAAGGCCATTCCCCGCTGCAATCTCTGCTTCATCACCGGCGAGCAGATGCAGGCGCAGCTCTCCGCCTTCCTGCAGATCATGGACGAGACCGCGCCCAACTCCATCGGCGGCCAGATCCCCGGGGATGACTTCTACTGCATCCTGAAATGAAGCGACCACGGCTTCGGAAAATCCTGATTCCCCTTGCCGTGGCGATGTTCTGGCTGGGGCTGTGGGAGCTGCTGTCTCTTCTGGTGGGGCAGGAGCTGTTGCTGCCCTCGCCGCTGCAGGTGCTGCGAAAGCTGTATCAACTCGCTGGCACCGCTGCTTTTTGGAGCCAGACTGCCCACAGCATCCTCCGGGTGCTGGCGGGGCTGGTATCCGCCGCGGTGCTGGGGCTGCTGCTGGCCTTCGCCAGTCACAGGAGCAAGCTGATTCGCACGCTGCTCGCTCCCATCATGACCCTGGTGAAGAGCACGCCTGTGGCCTCCTTCATCGTGCTGGCACTGGTCTGGCTGGGGCGGGACGTGGTTCCGGTCATCATCACCGGGCTCATGGTGCTGCCGGTGGTCTGGGCCAATGTGACCGAGGGGCTTGCGGGCATTGATCCGCAGCTTCTGGAGCTGGCGCAGGTCTACGGGCTGCCGAGGGCGCGAACGCGCCGGCGTATCGTGCTGCCCTCGGTGCTGCCTTCCTTTCGGGCGGCGCTGAGCTCCGCCCTGGGGCTGGGCTGGAAGGCTGGCATCGCCGCCGAGGTGCTGACCGTCCCGCGGAAGTCCATCGGACGGATGATCTTTGAATCCAAGCAGTACCTGGAGACTACGGAGCTCTTTGCCTGGACGGTGACGGTGATCCTGCTGAGCCTTCTGATCGAGCGGCTTCTGCTGCGGCTGGTCTCCCGGATCGGACGGAGAAGGGAGGCGAGCCATGCTTGAACTGAAAGAGATCCGCGTCTCCTTCGATGGCAAAGAGGTTTTGCGAAACTGCGACCTCCTTCTGCCCGAGGGTGGCCGCATTGCCCTGATGGGACCCTCCGGCTGCGGGAAGAGCACGCTCCTGCGGGTGGCGCTGGGACTGCAGAAGCCCGATGCCGGCACGGTGTCGGGAAGACCCGGCCGCACCGCCGCCGTATTCCAGGAGCCACGGCTGCTGCCCTGGCGCACAGCGGAAGAAAATGTGAACCTGGTGCTCGCCGACAATGGCTCGACCCTACCGGAAGCCCGAGCTTGGCTTGGACGGGTGGAGCTGGAGGAGGCCGCCGGGCTCTACCCGGCGGAGCTCTCCGGCGGGATGCAGCAGCGGGTGTCCCTGGCGCGGGCACTGGCTTTTCAGCCAAAGCTGCTGGTGCTGGACGAGCCTTTCAAGGCCATGGACGAGGGGCTGCGTCAGCGGATGCTCTGCCTGATGGAGGAACAGCTTGCCGGCGTGTCGCTGCTGCTGGCGACCCACAGCGAAGAGGAGGCGCGGCGTCTCGGCTGTCGGATCCTTCGCTATCGGGACGACGCCTTTTTTGGAATAGAAGATTGAGCCTATGAGGCCGGAGAGCGATGCCCTCCGGCCTCAAGCTGTCGACAAAGTGTCGACAGCTTGAGCGCAAGAATGGGAACTTCCGAAAATAGTTCCCATTCTTGCGTAAATTGAACGTGAAGGGGGGCATACCCTCCCCCCTTGTATTATTAAGTCGTAGTTAATATAGCTCGTCTCTCAGAGCTGTGCTACACTGCAAAGGATGCTGTGGATTGGTTCCGTCCCCCCTACCGCATGACGGTTATGTGAAGGCTCCGACCACAGTCCTTTGCT